>Ga0154882_105_pt7 | contig 24896 bp, 25 predicted proteins | sample Rifle2008BG19ft_FD_105854 | JGI IMG/M metagenome (GOLD analysis project Ga0154882, IMG submission 105854) | Microgenomates group bacterium RBG_19FT_COMBO_39_10
AGGGTCCAAGCCAGCCCCAAGATAATCCAAAACTACTGCCTGAACATCCTGTTGGAGACTTTTAGGATTATAAGGAGTCGTAATGCCATGTAAATCCACCACGCCATAAATGCAGTCTAAATCTCCCTTCTCTTGAAGGGCAATATAGCCTTTAATACCACCCAAGTAGTTGCCCAAATGCAACCTACCGGTCGGTCTGGTCCCAGAAAAAACTCTTTTTTTCATTTTAGCAGGCCCGGGAGGATTCGAACCTCCACGAGCGGTTTTGGAGACCGCTATGCTACCATTGACATCACGGGCCTAAATTATCTTCCACTAAAAAACTCGCCGCCGCTCGACGAGTTACTTTTTCAAACACCAAACCCCCCGGCGGTTATTTACCGGTTAGTTTACCCCACCAAGAAATGATCATTTCCTTAATTTTTCCTACCATATTATCCCTATTCTATTTTTAACTCCCAAGCTTGTCAAGTAGCAGGGGTGGGAGTTGAACCCACGACCTTCGGTTTATGAATCCGATGCTCTAACCAACTGAGCTACCCTGCCTGGTTGCGGGGCTAGGAGTTGAACCTAGTCGGTGAGGTTATGAGCCTCACGTGCCACCGTACACTACCCCGCTCATCAAAGCCTATTTTAGCAAATTTGGGTTCAAAAGAAAAGTTTAAACCATTGCTGCCAATTGGGTAAATTAGATCCAGAAAAAAGGTAAGATTCGCCTGATTCGCCGACGCTTGGCGGGAGAATGACCACGGTTTCTTCAGGTTTTCCCATATTCAATCTATTCCTCGCTTCTTGTTCAATAAATTCTTCAGATTGATAGTATTCCTTCTTCTCTAAAAGTGACTGATGTTCTTTTTCTAGCTCCTTCAAATACTCTTGGGCTCCTCGGACCTGGTCTCCAGCCTTGAAAAGACGATAAATATTCCTAGATAGGCTAATTATAAGCCCAATACCAATTATCACGATAATAACCTTAACAAGCCTATTTTGAATCATTTTCCTGATTGACAGTTTTACCTATAGGTGATATTATGGGTTTCTACCCATGGCTATGAATGACGAAAAATCACTAGTTACTGTCCACCAAAATTTTATTGATCATCTCAAAAAAAGTGGCAAAGCAACCTCCACTATTTTAGCATATGGCGCCGATGTAGAGCAGTTTATTAACCAACTCAAAAAGAAACAAATCACTCAGGCCACTTCGGTTACCCAGGAAATGGTTGAGGAATTCAAAAATTCCCTTAAAAAACAGAAATACACGAAAAAATCTATCTCACGAAAGCTTAATTCCCTTAAAACCTTTTTCCGCTATCTCAAAGAAAGAAGCTTAATCGATAAAGACCCAGCCGCTTCAGTGGAACACCCCCGCTATGAAGTTAAACCGCCTCGGGTTCTTTCTAAAATAGAATATCGCGCTTTGAGAGATGCCTGCCGGGATGATCCTCGAATGGCGGCGGTCGTCGAACTTTTTCTCCAAACAGGCTTAAGAATTGGTGAATTGGCCAGGCTTGAACTTGATGATATCGGCGAAAGAGAAATTAGAGTTCGCCCTTATGAATCCCATTCCGAAAGAACTGTGCCTCTCAATCAGCCAGCTAAAAAAGCCCTTGATCGTTATTTTGAAGTCAGGTCAAAAACCAAAAGTCGGGCTGTTTTTGTAACCAAAACCGGCCGGCCGATGTTGGTAAGAAATATTCGAGCCTCAATCAATCGTTATTTCCGAATTGCGGGAATTAAAAAAGCAACCGTTAACGACCTTCGTCATACCTTTATTGTTCATCAGCTTTCTTCAGGCACTTCAGTCACTACGGTTCAACATTTGGTTGGCCACAAACGCCTTTCGACAACAGAGAAATATTTAGAATTGGCTGAGGAAAAGAACGAAGAACGAGTTAAGTTAGAAGAACTATAAAGATAGTGCTCATCTTCTTGGAATAAATCACCCGCTCGGAGCGGGTTTTTTTGTGGACGCGCTTGGAATCGAACCAAGTACCTGTTGTTTATAAGACAACCGCTCTGCCAATGAGCTACGCGTCCAAAATTGATGTAAGACAACCGCTCTGCCAATGAGCTACACGCGCTTAAACTAACCATGGTGCTCTTACCACTAAGCTACCAGCCAAAAATTAAATTATTCTAAAGAGGAATTTTAACAAATCTCGAAGCTAAAGTCGAGCTCGCTGGGCAATTTCGGCCTCAACAATTTCTCTGTCTTTCCCATATTTCAAGCGAGAAAGCTGTTTAATCATTTCCGCTACTTTAGGATTAGATCGCTTTTTCATCAGATTAAAATCTTTGGTCGTATCCATTGAAAAAGGCGGAACGGGTTCGCCACTAACAATCGTTTTAGCATAGGCATGAAAACGGTCAATGTTAATCAGATCATCCTCACCAAAAGTGGGGGTAAACCAATGTTGTAAAAAATTAGCGTCGGTAACACCAATTTGAAAAGAAACAATTGTGCCGACGTTCCCGAAAATAGCGTTTTTAACCTCCTCTTCCATCTGACCAACAAATTGATTGGCCACCGTTAAGTTAAGACCATATTTTCTTGCTTCAGAAAGAATCTGGGCAAAGTCTGGGGTGGCAAAGTTTTGGAACTCATCCACATAAAGATAAAAATCTCGCCTTTGGTCTTCAGGAATGTCCGCCCGGCTCATGGCGGCAATTAAAATTCTTGGAATTAAAACCAAACCCAAGAAACTTGAATTCTCCTCCCCTATCTTGCCTTTGGCTAAATTAATAATTAAAATCTTGCCTTCATCCATCACTTGCCTGAAGTCAAAGGTCGATTTTGACTGACCAATAATATTCCGCATCATTTTATTGGTGACAAAACGACCAAATTTAGAAACAATGTAGTCTAAAACTTCCGATTTATGAAAATCAGCTGTCCGGGCAATCTGGTCTGTCCAATAGCGCTTAATAATCGGGTCTTTAACTTTGGGTAATAACTCCTGAACAAACTTCGGATCCTGTAAACAGCGCATCACTTCAACAAAGGTGTTACCCGGCTCGCTCATGACCGTTAACATCGCGTTTCTAATCGCGTGTTCAAACCGCGGACCAACAATCCCAGTTTTATAGGGATCGTAAAGTTTATACATTAAATTCACAATTGCCGAAGCAATTAAGTGTTGTTGATCTTCGGTTTGGGCTTCTAACATGTTTAAGCCCATAGGTCGCTCGGCATCTGAAGGGTCAAAATAAATCACTTCTTCGGCTCGTTCAGGGGGAATGTAAGCTAAAATATCTTCAGCCAAATCATGGGGATCAATTAAACAAACACCCTTGCCCGCTCGAATATCCTGAAGAAGCATCTCCCGCATCAATTCTGTTTTACCAGTCCCGGTTTTACCAATAATGTAGACATGGCGGCCTCGATCTCCTTCGCCAAGATAAACTGAGCGTTCTGTTCCCCGATAAACGCTCTTACCTAGATAGAGTCCTTCTTTGGCAATCTTAGCTGGTGCCGGTGCTCTTTTTGAATAAAGCCAGTAAATATGAGGTGTTTCCACAGTTTTGTTGGGAAAATGATAAATGGTAGCAATCTCCTCAGTATTAAGTATCGTTTGCTTAGCAAAAAAGCGAAAAATAGACTGATAACGATAAATGAAATCAATCATAAAACCTTTTTTAAACCAAATCTTTTTCGTTTTAAGACTATTTAAATCAGAATTGAATTGAGAAAAAGCAGATTTAAGATTACTGAGATGAGCTTTGGCCTCTTCTTCAGTCGGAGAAGAAACTACTAATCGAATAATTGTGTTAAAACCTGGTTTAGAGCACTTGTTCTCAATTGCTTCGATGGTTTTTTGGTCAATCTTAAATTTGGCTTTTTCTGGATCAGCCTCGGCTTTTTTAGTCGAACTAAGATAACTTTTACCCTGACTCCGCCATTTGCTTTCGGCTGGCGAAATCAAAATCTGAATGGCCGCACCTTCATCTTTACCCATTTTAGCCAAAGCGGCGGTAATGGCTGAAAGAGGATCAGTAGACAAATCTTTGTAAACTTTAAGAGAGAGATAAGGAGAATCCCTTATTTCTAATTCAGCAAAAGCAACCTTACCTTCCTCAGAAAAGATGTTGTATTCTTGAACTTGGGTAATTTCTGCATCTGGGTAGGCACCATTAATTTGTTTCTCGACCATATCCCTTAATTTCTCTGGCACAGAAACATAAAAACGAATATCCTCATGTTTAGCCACAATTTCGAAAGATAAATGAGGTTGGGTTTTAAGAAAATTAAACCAGCCGCCTTTTTTAATGGAATACAGAGAAGCGAACATCTGTTCAGCCGCATCAATCTTAATCTCATTACTTGAGGGTAAAGCAACCTGAAGAAGAACAGATTCCAAAGACTGTTCTTCGCGACGATGATGACGAAGAAAAAGAACTAAACCATAAAAAAGACCAAGGAAGGCTAAAAAAACAAAACCAATAATAATTAAAATGATGATTAAATAAGTTGCTCGTGACAAAAGATTACTTAAAGCCTCATTCATTCTCCGGCTCCTCGATAAACAAATTTTCCGCGGGCAATTTTAACTAAACGAAAACACCACACCGCTAACCAACGCAAAGAATCAGCCACTTTGTATTGCAAACCTTGTTTTATTTCTACATTAGTCAAGGGTAATCTAATTTCAACTTTTTGAGGCGTCACATCAGCAACGACAACCTGTCCTTGGTCATCGGTCACAGGTTGGGGTAGTTTAATTTCAGCTGCAGTCTCAACTTTAGTAAGATAATCCTTAACTTCAGGTTTAATCTCCCCTTCTTTTCTCTCAATAATAGGAACTTTTTCTCTTCCAGAAATTAGAACTTCCTTTCTTTCACCTGAAGGACTTTGTGGTTCGGGCAGGGTCATACTGAAATTATTATAGCATCAAGAATGAGGAGAGAACAATTAAAACTTTAACTGCATTTACTGTAACCACAATGACGACAAGTTAAACAGCCTTCACCTCGAACTAGAATTCTTTGACATTCTGGACAATATTCTCCACTTCTCACAATTACAAAGCCTTCTTCCTTACCATGACTATTCTTTTCTCTTTTTTTCTCATCCTTTTCTAAACCTTTAGCAATAGCATCAGGAAGAGAAAGAACTTTTTCAGGACCGAAGCCAATTGATTCTGAACCGGCAATACCCTTAAGTTGGTCAATAACAGCCATTGATATTGCTTCTGGTAGAATATTGGTTCTAATCCTATAAATGAGAGACAATAGTCTCCCCATTGCTTCTGCGTCAGCCCTGACATCTGAACCTGCCTTGCCAACATCCACAAAAACTTCTCTGATCACACCCTCGCTATCTCTGTTTATTCCTAAAAATAAGGTACCCACGGGTGTTTTTACCTTCCAAGTTCTTCCCTCATAAAAATCAGGTCTCTCAATAATGCCGCCTCCTTCTCTGTCTTTAATATAAAGCACTTGTTCTTGCCTGGAACCATCTCGGTAAACTGTCAAGCCCCTACAATTTAACTCATCGGCTAACAAATAGGCCTCGGCAATATCCTCTTTAGTAGCTGAATGAGGAAAATTTATTGTTTTAGAAACAGCATTATCTGTATACTCTTGAATCGCGGCTTGCATTTTAATATGACCCCAGGCTGAAATCTCAGAACTAGTAATGAAAACCCCCCTCATCCATTCTGGAATTTTAGGATCATTAATTTCGCTTAGCTTTCCTTTTTCGATAATCTTTTCTATTACCTCTTTTTTTATTCCTTCTTTCTCTGCTGCTTCCATAAAATAAGGGTTAAGTTGTTTCAAAATATTATCCTCATCAGTCTTGCCTAATCTTCTTTGGCTTTCATAAGCCAAGGCAAAAAACGGCTCAATTCCCGAACCACTACAACCAGCAATAATACTGATACTCCCCGTCGGAGCAATTGTTGTGATAGTTGCATTCCTTATTGGCGTTATTCCGTCTTGACTTTCAAAAATACTGCCTTCAAAACTGGGAAAAACACCTCTTTTTTCCGCTAGGTTCATTGAGGCTTGACGACCCTCATCTTGAATAAATCTCATCACTTCTCTGGCTTTAGCTCTTCCCCCATCACTCTCATAACCCAACCGTAATAAAACTAACATGTCGGCTAAACCCATTATTCCTAAACCAATTTTGCGGGTTTTCATCGTCATTTCCTCAATTTGAGGAATCGTATATTTATTGGCATCAATTACGTTATCGAGAAAATTAACAGCTAGATGAACCGTTTCTCTTAATCGCTCCCAATCAACCTCTCCATTCTCAATAAATTTACTAAGATTAATTGAGCCTAAATTACATGATTCAAAAGGTAGTAATGGTTGTTCGCCACAAGGATTAGTCCCTTCAATTCGCCCTAAGTGGGGCGTTGGATTTCTTTTATTAATTCTGTCAAGAAAGATTATTCCTGGCTCGCCACAAGACCAAGCACTTTCAATAATCTGATTAAATACTTCTTTAGCATCCAACCGACTAACAACTTCACCAGTTCGAGGCGAAATCAAATCATATTCTTCCTCCTTTCTTACAGCATCCATAAAATCCTCATTAATACCTACTGACAGATTAAAATTCTCCAGTCTCCCGGGTTCTTTTTTAATATTAATAAACTCCAAAATATCAGGATGGTTCACATCAAGCTCTGCCATATTGGCTCCTCTTCTCGTTCCGCCTTGAATAATTTTACCTGTAGCAATATCATAAATTTCCATAAAGGAAATTGGTCCAGAAGACTCACCGCTAGTACTTCTAACTAGATCTCCCTTATGTCTTAATCTAGAATAAGAAAACCCGGTACCACCACCCGACTGATGGATCAAAGCAGCATTTTTAAGAGAATCAAAGATCCCTATCATCGAATCCTCAACAGGAAGAACAAAACAAGCAGAAAGTTGCTGAAGTTTTCTGCCAGCATTCATTAAAGTTGGCGAATTAGGAAGAAAATCTAACTGGGCCATCATTTCATAGAAAGCCGCTCTCTTTTCCTCCACCAATCTTCTTATTTTTTCTTCATTATCTTCATAAAGCTCCTCTACTCTAGCTATATTATCAGCTACACGCCACAGCATTTCTTGAGGAGTTTCGACAATTTTACCTCCTTCTTTTTTTAAATAACGTAGTTCTAAAACATGGAGGGCGTTTGGCGTGAATTCGACATCGGCTAAATCTGTCGGAAGAGGCAAAGTTGGCTCCTTGAAGAGTTCTTCTCTCTCTTCTAAAGTAAATACTTTCCCAATAAAATAATTGGGTTTTTGTTCACTTTCCCTACCAAGATTTTGACCTGATTCTCCAGCAAATCCCATAAAAATAAAACTAATTTGCCTCTTGGGGCAGGAACAATCTAGAAGCTGCGAATAATTATAAAACTCTAAATAGGACTCTCGTCAACTATCAATCACTATCTCAAACAATATTATTTCCCTAATCTCTCCATTACTTGCTGATGTCCTTGGCGAGCATATTGGAGAGCGCTATCATAAACTGGTCTGGCCGTGTTAGGAATTTTTTTCTCAAATTTTAAAATTACCTCCTCATGTTTGAGAGTGGCTTGAGATAATTTCTCTAAAAGTTCTGTGGTTTCCTTACCGGCTTCTTTAGCTACTTTTTCCTGACTAACCGCTTGCTCTAAGTATTTCTCGGCCTTAGTTAAAGTAGTTATCCCTAAATCAATCTTATTGACATTGACCAAAGCTTCAGCCGCCAAAAGACGTTTATCAGCAAATTTCAGACAAAGCTCGGCTTTTTTCAAAGGATCAGTCGTCAAAAAAAGCCAAATTTTATCCCTAATCATTTTTAAAGGATATAAAAGATGATCAGGTAGAATACCAGAATAAAGAGTGCCGCCCCAGTGAAGATCATAATCGACTTTATTGCCTTCTTCAGTTGCCTGCCCTGGAACTGAACCAGCGGTTTCTTCACCTTCAATTAAAAGAACACTATCTTCCCCAGTTGCCTGAGCAACTGTCTGCCAAATCGAGGCCCCTAAAATTCCGGTCGCAAAAACTAATAAAGTTAATATTAAAATCGCTTTTCTCAAGATTTTCATCTTTTCACCCCCCTTCTTAGAAAAGAAGTATTTAAATTATTACAACAAATATTGATTTAAGACAATCTCTGATTTTCAATAAATTTCTTAAAACTTCTATCATAGGTTTTTTCTATCTCCGATGGAAAACAACAAGCTGGTAATTCATCATTAACCAGATGATGCTTCAGGCAATCACAACACTTCCCTTTTCTTGGGCAACCAGGATAAGTACAAGGACAGTCTTTTAAATTCTCGTCAACTTTACAGTCCATTAATCAATTACCTAAACAGAATAATTGGCCAACTCCAGAAGACATGCATTAGAATGGCAGAAAGAATATTTTCGCTTCTTCCAAAAACAAAAGCCGCCCCAAAACCATAAACAAAAACAAAAAAGAGATAGGCGATCATAATCATTGGCGCATAACTCAAAACAAAAAGGCCGATTGGTAAATGAATCAGGGCAAAAAGAAAGGCGGAAACTAAATTAGCTAGCCATTCATTTTGCCAAATCCGCCACAAACGCGTAAAAATATAACCTCTAAAAACAATTTCTTCACTAAAAGCAGTTACAAAAGAAAGAAGAATTAAACCAATCAGGCTTAAAGGTGAGTAATTTAATTCGGGTAAGTGAAGGCCTTGATATTTAAGAATATTCGTTACTAAACCCTCGGCCGCAAAAATAATCCCTAAACCAACTCCCCAATAAATAGCCGGAAAAAGATTTTTTTTCGTCAAGCCTAAGGAAACCAATTTTTCTTTCTCGACCTGGCGTACCAACCAAAAGGTCGGCAACAACCAAATCAGTGGTTTGAAAATTAGTTCTTCTAACCATTGAGGGAAAATTTCAGGAAAGTAGCGGTAAAGAGACCAAAAAGCAAAAATAAAACAAAAAAGAGAAAAGACGTGTTTAATTGAAAGCTGGCCATGATGAAGAACCTTACCAAAAAATTTCTGGAATATCATTTTTCGAATCAATTATACATCTTGCTTATAATTTGTCTAATTTCCTTTTCAATAAAATTATACAAAGTCTAATGATATAATGTAAAGCTATGAAATTAATTAAAAGAAAATTAAGCAGTCTGAAAAAGACAATTGACCAAAAAATCAAGAAGTTACCTATTAAAGGACGTTATCAAAAATTTCTCTTGGCTAACTGGCTTTTAATCTTTATTTTTCTTTTCCTCGGTATTTTCCTCTATTTTTTTATTTTCAAAGATTTACCTCTACCCACTCGCTTGAGTTCAGAAGCTTTTCCTGCTTCAACCTCAATTTTTGATCGTAACGGCCATCTCTTGTATGAAATCTACATAGAGAAAAATCGGGTGCCGGTTGAATTAGGAGCCTTACCTGATTATGTTAAACAAGCAACGATTGCCATTGAAGACAAAAACTTTTATCAACATCGTGGTTTTGCTTTTGAGGGAATTTTACGAGCTGCCACCAAAATTGTTTTCAAACACCAACTTCAAGGCGGTTCAACGATTACCCAACAGCTAGTTAAAACCGCTCTCTTGACGCCAGAGCGGACTATTCGCAGAAAAATTAGAGAAGCTCTTTTGGCGATGATCACCGAAATTATCTATTCCAAAGAACAAATTTTAGAAATGTATCTTAACCAAGTCCCTTATGGAGGCACGGCTTATGGTATTGAAGCCGCCTCCCAAACCTATTTTAATAAACACGCCAAAGATTTAAGTTTGGCTGAGATGACTCTTTTAGCTGGTTTGCCGGCGGCCCCAACTCGCTATTCGCCATTTGGCGCCCATCCGGAGGCGGCCAAAAATAGACAAAAATTAGTCTTAGGCAGAATGGTTGAAGATGGCTATATTACCGAAGAAGAAAAAAGAGCGGCCGAAGAAGAAGAATTAAATTATGCACCAGCCACAGTTGGCATTAGAGCTCCCCATTTTGTTCTTTATGTTAAGGAATTATTAGTCGAAGAATATGGCGAACAATTAGTCGAACAAGGAGGTTTAAGAGTCACCACCACTCTTGATCTTGAAATTCAAGACTTTGCCCAAGAAGTAGTCGCTACCGAAGTGGCAGATTTAGAAGAAAGAAAATTAAATATTCATAATGGTGCCGCCTTGGTGACCAATCCTCAAACTGGTGAAATTCTTGCCATGATTGGTTCTCATGATTACTTTGATGAAGAATACGATGGTAAAGTCAACGTTACTTTAAGTCGACGTCAGCCTGGTTCTGCTATTAAACCAATTAATTATGCCCTTGGTTTAATGAAAGGCGTGATTACGCCAGCCACGGTCATTAATGATATCCCTACTTGCTTTAGTGTTCCTGGCCAAAAACTTTATTGCCCTGTTAATTATGACGGCCAATTTCATGGCCCGGTCCAGGCCCGCTTTGACCTAGGCAACTCTTATAATCTACCTGCCGTCAAAGTTTTAGCCCTGAATGGCCTGGAAGATTTTGTGGCCACGGCTTCAGCGATGGGAATTACAACCTTCGAAGATCCCTCTAACTACGGTCTCTCTATTACTCTTGGTGGTGGCGAGGTGAGAATGATTGATATGGCCACCGCTTTTTCCACTTTTGCTAATTTAGGAATTCGTCAAAATGTCTATGCGATTGAAAAAGTCGAAGACCGCCACGGCAAAGCTCTCTATCAAAGAAAAGAGCAGGAGGGTGAGCGAGCCTTACCCATGGAAGTTGCTTACCTAATTTCTCATATTCTCTTAGATAACAATGCCCGCTCGGCTGCCTTTGGTGCTTCCTCTTATCTTAATATTAAAGGCCATCCTGAAGTTTCGGTTAAAACGGGGACAACTAATGACAAACGCGATAATTGGACGATTGGTTACACGCCTTCAAGACTCGTAGTTGTTTGGGTAGGCAATAACGATAACACCCCAATGAGTTATGTCGCCTCAGGCATTACCGGCGCCTCGCCAATTTGGAACCAAATTATAACCTATACCTTAAAAGATCTGGAACAAGAATGGCCGATGAAACCTGAAGGCGTGGTTGGCGCTAATGTCTGTGCTCTATCTGGAAAAATGCCTAATCCTGATTCCCCTTGCGAAACCCGTTTTGAATATTTTATTGAAGGGACCGTCCCTTCAGAAACCGAGAATCTAAAAACTTTTATTGAAATCGATAAAACTACTGGTCAGATGGCTAACGAGAAAACTCCGCCTGAAAATCGAGAACTTCAAGAACACCAGGTTATTTATGATCCTCTCGGCGCTCCCTATTGCCTTGATTGTATTCCGTCAACCGGAGCAATGATTATTAGTCCTTATCTACCTCTTCCTTCCCAAAATTCTCCTTCACCTTAACCCTAAAATGAGGTAAAATAGTAATGATGGCGGTTAAAAGGACAGGAAATATCTATACCGCCAAAAAACTTCGATCAAAGCAGAAAGCTGCTCCGGGTTTTTTGGGCAAAATTAAGAAATTAAACCTAATCAGTTGGTTGGGTTCAATTCTCAAATTAATTGGTAAGCCTTTTTATTGGCTCTTGTTCGCTCTTTTTATCCTTGGTAGTTACTTCTTCCTCTTCATTAAAAGTTTATATCAACATCTCTCTTCTCTACTGCTTTATCGAATTGAAATCAAATTGCCTAAAATTCGTCTGCCTTATTTCCACCTTCCTAGACCTTCAAAAAAATGGTTCGCTTTTTTTCTGGGTTTTTGTTTATTAATTCTCTTTTCTATCTCATTTTTCTTTATCATCTTTAAAGATTTACCCCAACCTCAGCGTTTGATGACTCGAGACCAAATCGTTTCTACTAAAATTTATGATCGCCATGGCGAACTCTTGTATAAAATCTATCACAATCAAAACCGAACCCTTGTTCCCCTTTCAGATATTCCCTTTTCTTTAGTCCAAGCAACCATTGCCATTGAAGACGCTGAGTTTTATCATCATCACGGTCTTTCTCCCAAAGGCATTATTCGAGCGTTTCTCGCTAATCTCCGTTCAAGAAAACTTTATGGTGGTTCGACCATTACCCAACAGTTAGTCAAAAATGCCCTTTTGACACCAAAGAGAACTTTGCAACGAAAAATTAAGGAAATTATCCTGGCTCTTTGGGTTGAATCAAAATTCTCCAAAGACGAAATTCTTCAAATGTATTTCAATGAAGTTGGCTATGGTGGCGCTGCCTATGGAATCGAAGAAGCAGCCCAAATGTATTTCGGTAAATCCGTCAGAAATCTCAACTTAGCTGAGTCTGCTCTCTTAGCTGGCTTACCTGCTTCCCCAACAACTTTCTCTCCTTTCGGTGCTTATCCAGAACTGGCTAAATCTCGTCAACTGACTGTCCTGAGGAGAATGAAAGAAGAAGGTTTTATCAATGAGAATGAACTCACCCAGGCCCGAGAGCAAGAGTTAAAATTTGCTCCCCAGAAAACTGATATCAAAGCGCCCCATTTTGTTATGTACGTTAAGGAATTATTAGTCGATCAATATGGCCTCAGACAAGTAGAAGAAGGCGGTTTAGAGGTTATTACTTCACTTGACCTAGGCATTCAAAACCAAACTCAAAAAACTGTCAAAGACGAAGTCGCTAAGCTTGACCGGTTTGACATTACCAACGGGGCGGCTTTAGTCACCAATCCCCAAACAGGAGAAATCTTAGCAATGGTTGGCTCTCAGGATTATTTTGATTCCGAGAATGACGGCAACGTCAATGTCACCCTTCGTCCCCGTCAACCTGGTTCTGCTATTAAACCGGTTAACTATTCAATCGCTCTAGAAAACGGTTTTACACCGGCAACCATTATTCCTGATACACCGATTACCTACCAAATACCCGGCCAACCACCTTACTCTCCTAAAAATTATGACCATCGCTTCCATGGCAATATACCTCTTCGTATTGCTCTCGCTTCTTCTTACAATGTCCCGGCCGTTAAAGTTTTATCTGCTTTTGGGGTCGAACGAATGATTAAACGTGGCCAAGAAATGGGAATTACTACTTGGGAGGATCCTTCGAGATTTGGCCTTTCGCTGACTTTGGGCGGAGGTGAGGTTAAAATGATTGATTTGGCGGTTGTTTACGGTACACTTGCTAATTTAGGCACGAGGGTTGATCTTAACCCGATTTTAGAAGTAAAAAATTATAAAGGAGAAACATTAAAACAAAACCAAAAATTGAAAGCCCAGAGAGTTTTAGCCCCTAATGTTGCCTATCTCTTAACTGATATTCTTGCTGATAACGTGGCTCGAACGCCGGCTTTTGGTACTAATTCGGTTCTCAATATTCCCAATCATCCCCATGTTGCCGTCAAAACCGGCACGACTCAAAATATGAGAGACAACTGGACAATTGGCTATACACCTGATTATTTAGTCGCTGTTTGGGTAGGCAATAACGATAACACTCCAATGAGTTATGTCGCTTCGGGGATTACTGGCGCTTCACCGATTTGGAGCCAAATCATGGATAGCTTGCTTAGGGAGATACCTGATCAAGAATTTCCTCGACCCGGGGAACTCATTCAAGTGGAAATCTGCCCGACAACCGGCACTTTACCTTGCGAAGGCTGTGGCGGCAAACAGGAGTTATTTTTACCTGGAACTGAACCAAAAATTCATTGTGACCCGGAAAAAATAAAGGAAATCAAAGGGCAGTCTCAAAATCCCAAACAATCTGAGTAATTTGTGGCAAAGCCTCTAAAGCTTCGGACTCACGCGCGCCCTCAGTCATTATCACTAAAACAAATGGGGGTTCAGCAAAAATTATGCCGGCATCAGAATAAACTCCAGTCAAGGTACCAATTTTATGAGAAACACGAATATCTCCAGGAACACCCTGGGGTAAACGATCTTCAAAATCAGTTTCAGTTAAAAACTGAAGGAGCTCATCAGTATTCTCTTGATTAATCAATTCGCCCTCATAAATTTGTCTAAACAACAAGCCAACCTCCTCGGGTGTCATTTTTTCTACTATTTCCTCCCTAGTAATCTGACGCATAATTTTAAAAGCGGTATTGTCTGAATGTTGGGCCATATACTCGATCAGTTGTCGATAAGTATACTGACTGCTTGCTGGTTCTGATTGGAGAAGACCGACTCCTTGAACCTTATCTTCTTCTTTGAGAGTATATTTAGTTTCTAAATTAACTTTACCTTCTTCCGCTTGCTGATAAGCAGCAATCATCACCGGAAGTTTATTTAGAGAAGCCGCTGGAAAAACTTTCTCTTGGTTTAAACCGTAATTATAGTCATCTTTAAACCGATAGACATAAATGCCATAAGTCCCTGATAAATCTTGGGTTAATTCCTTAAGCTGGGTTATAGTCTGATCAGGATCAAAATATCCTTTTGGCAAACGAGAAATAACTTTGGGAGCTGTAATTTCCCCCCAAATCTTAGGCAATTCTGCCTGAAGATAAAAAAGCACACTGGCTAAAACCGTCACAATAAACAAAACAATAATCGCTTTTCTCCCTTCGCCGCGACGTTCTTTTCTTTCTTGTTTTTTGATTGGCTTAATACCAGGAAGGGCTTGCTGTTCGCTTTTAGGTTTAAAAATCATTTTAACAAGTAGTATGAATTAAGGCATTAACTCGTTTGCCTTCTTTGATCAATTGATTATAGCGTTTCACCGCTTCAGGAGTAAGCATTGTTTGTAATTCAACCTTTCTTTTTTTCAATTCTTTTTTAAAACCATCATCTAACTTAACCAGGCCACTCCAGCCGGTAGCCACAAGAATGATTTCTGGATTGCCAAAGAGAAGTTTTTCTTTCTCCCAATCGCCCATTTGGTGAGTCGTCCCAAAAAGCTCATGTAATTGATCGCTTTTTCTTTCAATCACTTTGTTACCAATCAGCAAAACCTGATGATGGTCTTGACCACCAATCTTGACTTTTCCCCAAGAAACTTTATCAATTCTAGGCATGGTGATAAACTCCTGACACTGTTATTTTAAATTTTTTAGCTGCCTTTTCAAAATCAACTCCCACCTGACCAAGATAATCAGGATTTTTAAATTTTTCTTTTTTAAAAAGAGGTAAAAACTGAGGATAATGTTTTTTTAGAAGATTAATTAAGGCTATCCAATTGTCTCCCTGAGTATTCAAGGTTTCACCCATGGCCGCATCAAGATAACGATGAGTCACTTTAAAAATCGCTTTAAAATCAGTGAAGTAAGGTAGGATTGGACCAAGATGAATGTCGGTGCTAATACCTGCTTGATGTAATTTTTTTAAAGCCTCAACTTTTTCCTCGGGCAAGGCTGCCCTGGGTTGAAAAATTCGAGTGGCTTTTTTATTCATGGTGATAAAACTCATCCCTACTTTAATCTTTTTGAACTTTTTGAACAAATCAATGTCGCGAACCACTAATTTTGACTGAGTCAAAATACTAACTGGGAAATTGAATTGAGAAAGAATCTCTAAACATTGGCGGGTTAATTTGTACTTTACCTCAATTGATTGATAGGGATCGCAAACTGATGAAAGAAAGATTGTTGGTTTGCTTCTCAGTTGTCTAATATCCTTAATTAAAACTTCAGGGGCATTGATTTTAGCGTCAACAAAAGAACCCCAGTCTTCATTATCATGACCGGTGTATCGCTTCATATAGCGAGCATAACACCAAGCGCAATTATGAAGACAACCAACATAAGGATTAATCACATAATCACAACCTGGTAATTTACTAGGGGAAAGAATAGTTCGGCAAAGCCTTTCTTTGATTTTAACCATCAACTATATTTTACCAAAGTTTTCGGGTTTTGTTCAGGGGAAATTTTCAAGAAAATATTTGAGTAATAGAGATGTACAGAACTAGCTTTTTTCCCAATGATAGTTGAGTTTTTTATTAAGCCAAAAATCTATTTCCTTTTCTCTAATTAGACCGGCTTTCGCACCAAATTGAGTGACGGCTGCCGCCCCATTAGAAACTCCCAATTTTAGAGCCTTTTCTAAATCCCAACCTTTAGCCAAACCGGCAATTAAACCAGCGCCAAAACCATCACCGGCACCAGTGACTTCAACCACTTTCATTTTAAAACCATCAGTAATTAATTTACCTTTTTGAGGGACACAAACATGGGCTCCCTCGGGACCCTCGGTGGTTACCACTATCACCTTAGGCAAAGTTAAACAAGCTTTATCAAAAACTTTATCATCAATAATCGTTACCCCTAGAAGTTTAGCCGCTTCCTCTCGATTAAGAATTAAAATATCAAAATCCTGGGCAATTTTTAAAAACTTTTTTTTCTGCTCCAATTCTTTTCTGCCCGGATTAACAGCAATCTTAATATTATTTTTCTTGGCGTAATTAGTTAATTCCTCAACTAAAGCTAAATTACCTTCTAAAGAAGATAGATAGAACCAAAAAGCATTAAGTTTCTTGAAATCAATCGCCTTCTTATCTAAGCGGGTGCCACCACGATAAACCAGAATTGTCCGATCGCCATCTGGAGAAACAAGGATGGTCGAATAGTCAGTTTCTTCACCTTCAATTTGAACCAAAAATTGGTCATCGACTCCTTCTTTTTTAATTTCTTGGCGAATGATTTTTCCAGCAAAATCCCAACCACTCCGGGCGACCACCGCTGCCTTTAAGCCCAGGCGAGAAAAACCAACGGCCGTGTTGGTCCCTCCTCCACCAGAACAAATCACCAGTCTTTCTACTTCTGATTTAGTACCACAGGGAACAGCAATCGCTTTGTTGGTAAAAAATTCAGTTGATTGGATCACTTTAATATCCGACGAAGTTAGAAAAACGTCAAGAACAGCAGAACCGAAGGAGATGGTGTCGAATTTCATGATTGGTTAGTTTGGTCTTCAATGGTGGGTATAGTTGCCTTGCCCTCTGAACCAAAAAGCCTAATTTTTTCCTCAACCACTTTTTGAACGGCAGCAATGACCGGTGGCATAATTTTGTAAATAGCTACTTCCTCCGAACCTTTTAAAACATTTTCCAAAGTCTCTCGATAAGCTACTCTTAGTTCGGTATTAACATTAATTTTGACGACTTTTCCTAGACTAATTGCCTGTCTGATATCTTCCTCAAGCAAACCTGAACCGCCATGAAGAGAAAGAAAACAAGGTAATTTCTCGGCAATCATTCTCAAGCGCTCTAAATCAAGCTTAGGTGCTTGCTTGTAAGTCCCATGAAGATTACCAATAAAAACAGCTAAAATATCAACCCCGGTTTGATTAACAAATTCAGCCGCTTTTTCTGGGTCAGTATAACTGCCACTGGCTTGAACCGATTCCGCATCCTCCTGATGCGGGGCTGAAGTGCCTAAAATCTTGTCAAACTCACCCTCAACCAAAATTCCTTTTTCGTGGGCTTGTTGAACAATCATCTTGCTAATTTTAATGTTTTCCTCATAAGTCAAATCAGAACCATCAAAATGAATCAAATCAAAACCCGACTCAATCCCTTCTTGAGCTTCTTCTAACCCCAAAGAATGGTCAAGGTTAGTTAAAATCGGCAAGCTTGTTTCTTTTTTGAAATTTTCAACCACACAATCAAAATTCCGATGGCCAAAGAATTTTATTTCCCCAGGTGAAGCCTCAATAAGAAGGGGTGACTTAAGTTCAATTCCGGCCTGAATCACACCTTTAATAATTTCCAAATCACCAGCATTGAAAGATCCTAAAGCATAACCGCCACTTTTAGCCAGGCTCAAAATTTCTTGGACATTCATTTTTTCGCTCCTTTAATAATCCCCACTGCTTTAGAGGTGCCAATTCGATCGGCTCCTTTTTTAAGAAAGGCAACCGCCTGTTTATAAGTATTGATTCCTCCAGCTACCTTGATTTTTATTTTCTCCCCAACTACGCCTCTGATTAACTCGACATCCTCCAAACTTGCGCCTCTTGCTCCCCAGCCTGAATTAGTTTTAATAAAGTCTGCTCCAGATTTAAAGACGATCTCACTCGCTTTTTTAATTTCACTCTCGGTCAATAAACTGGTCTCAATAATAAATTTTATTAAAGTATTGCCTTTAATATTTTTAGCGGCTGCAATCACCGCTTCCATTTCGGCTAAGACCTGATCCTCCTTACCCGCCTTAAACAAACCGACATTCATCGAAACATCAAGCTCGTCAGCACCCCTCTTAGCCGCCTCAATGGCTGTCAAGACTTTCATATTTTGGGTTTCTTGACCTAAAGGAAAAGCAATCACCGTGCCCACGACACCATCTACCATTATTTCTTTGGCTAAAGAAACATAGCAAGGATTAACAAAAGCGGCATGAAGTTGATATTTTTTGACCGCTTGACAAAGGGCTTTAATCGTTGCCGGCGTCGCCTCAGGATGATGGTTAGCCAAATCAAGGCACCAGGCCAAATCCTTTTTTCTCATTTTTTATTACCTCCCACCAAAATAGCTTCATCAAGTAAGCGACAACAATAACCCCATTCATTGTCATACCAAGCGACAATTTTAACTAAATCATGATCCACTACCTGAGTCAGATTAAGATCAATAATGGCCGAAGCGGTTGATCCAAGAATATCAGTTGAAACTAGAGGTTCTTCTGTTACCTCGACAATGTCCTTATATTTACCATTAGCCGCCTTCTTAAAAATCTGGTTCACTTCCTCAATCGTCGTCCTCTTAGTTACTAAAAAAACAAAATCAGCGATAGAACCACAGGCTACTGGAACTCGATAAGCCATACCATCAAAAAGACCAGATATCTCGGGAATGACCCGAACTGTAGCTCGAGCCGCTCCGGTGGTTGTAGGCACAATATTAAGTGCTGCCGCCCTTGCCCGCCGTAGACTTTTACCTGAACCGTCAACTAATTCCTGGTTAGCCGTATAAGCATGAATCGTGCTCATCATCCCTTTTTCAATTCCCAAATTCTCCCAAATTATTTTGGTGACGGGAGCAACACAATTAGTTGTACAAGAGGCATTATTGACCACACTACCCCGATATTTTTCTTCATTAACGCCAACGACAAAAGAGGGCGTGTCTTCCGAAGGAGCGGAAATGATCACCTTTTGGGCGCCTGCTTGAATATGCTTTTTGGCATCAATACCTTTAGTAAAAATACCAGTGGCTTCAATAACAACGTCAACCCGATACTTATCCCAAGGAATTTTAGCGGGATCTGTTTGGGCTAGAATTGGAATTCTTTCTTTGCCAAAAATCAAGCCGCCAATTTCATCACCTTTATTTTTTGCTTCAAATTTAAAATTTTCTTTAAATTGGCCATAAACCGAATCATATTTCAACATATGAGCCCAACCCCGGATATCCATACTCCCCGAAGTGTTGATGGCCACAATTTTAATCTTGTTTTTATAATGGTTCCTGGCGACCCGAAAAGTGACCCGGCCAATCCGGCCAAAACCATTAATCGCCAATCTTAGCATCCTTGCCTCCCCTTTTTAATCGCTTCAACTCCTAGCAAGGTTCCTTCGGCTAAAAATTCCAACATCGCGCCCCCTCCAGAAGAAATATAATCAATCTTGTCTACTAAACCAAACTGAGTTAAAGCCGCCTCAGTATCGCCACCGCCAATCACCTTATAAGCCCGGCTTTTAACCACTGCTTGAGCAATTCGTCTCGTCCCTTGATTATATTCTTCCTTTTCAAAAGCACCCATTGGCCCACTCCAAATAATTGTTCCAGCCTTTCTAATTATTTTTTCAAAAGCTTTAATCGAAGCTTCGGTAATATCTTCACCATCACGTTTCAACTCGCCACTAACTTTTTCTTTTTTTACCAATTTCGGGAAGCCATTATAAATAACCAATTTTCCGCCAACCAAAATAGAATCAGCCCAACCAATCATCTTCCTAGCCGCTTCAATTTTACTGTATTTAACCCCACCCAGAATAACGACCACTGGCCGATTTGGCTTTTGTAAAATTTTAGTTAAAGTTTCCACCTCTCCAATTAAATCTAGACCCGCGGCTGAGGGTAAATAGCGAGGAACACTAACGATTGACGCATGTCGACGATGAGAAACAGCAAAAGCATTATTAATATAAGCTTCTCCTAGTGAAGCTAGTTTTTTAGCAAAACCTTTATCATTCCTCGTTTCCCCTAAGTCGAAACGTAAATTTTCCAAGAGTAAAATTTCCTTAGGCTTAAGTTCTTTAATAGCTCTTTTGGTCTTCTCACCTAGAACTTCTGTTGATAAACGGACCTCTTTGTCTAAGAAAAGACTTAATTTTTCAGCCACTGGTTTTAAACTCAATCCTTTAACCACCTTACCCTCAGGCCGACCTAGATGGGCTAAACCAATCACTTTCGCTCTTTGAGAAAATAAGTATTTAAGGGTTGGAATGGAGTCTTCAATCCGGGTGGCATCAACCACTCGGCCATCTTGGCCTAAAGGAACGTCATAATCAGCTCGAAAGAGAACTATCTTCTCAACTAGATTAAGGTCTTTAACGCTGGGCAGTTTCATTTTTTCTCGACTTTTTCTTCTTTTACTCGCGCAATTACTTTTTCAACTAACTTCACTGGATCTCGATCAAAAATTACTTTTCTTTTGCCTTTTTTAGCTACTTCAAGAATCCGTCTAATCTCATCGGCCACTCCTCCCGAGCCCTCTAATACTCCCACGATTTCGTTTTCTTCAAAAGCGACCGTAAATTCATTCAGAGTCCCAATTCGACCATCAATAATAATCGTGGCGTCACTGCTCCGAACCATTAAAAGATTCCTGCCAGTATAACCAAATTCCGCATAAATAATGTGATCAAAAACTTGAGGGTCCATCGGTAGATGATATTTCTTTTTATGTTCGGCTTCACTTCCGGCCGGCGAAAAACCAATATTATCCCCCCTCGCTTTTTTAGCCGCCTTAGCCGCTTCATAAGGTACTCCCGAAGTCGCCCCGGTCACTAGAACATGACCTTTCTTAGCAATTTCTCGACCAACAACCCGGGCTAAAGGATAAGCACCTTCAGCATTTTTTCCTGATTCACCACCACTAACACAAATTTTGTATTGCTTTTTCATTTAAAACCTCCGGCTAAATCGAGTAATTCTTTTTCTGGTTTCTTGGCTAAGACAACATCAGTCGCCACTAAAATCCCTTTAGCCCCTAGTTCCAGAGCGGTTTTAACATCTTGTTGTGAATGAATACCCGCCCCCACTAAAACCGGGATTCCTTTGATTGCTTTAGTGAAATCTTTAATCACTTCAGGTTTGACTGAGGCAACCGAATTTGTCCGATTACCAATAAATTCAGGCGGTTCATAAGCTAGAAAATCTGGCCTGGCCTCGAGAATCGCCTGAGCTTCTTCGAGATTATCCGTACAAACTAAAACTTTTAATCTCAAAGCCCGACAGCGTCTAATTGTCTCTTTGACCACTTCGACAGGCAGTTTGCATTCTGAATGATTTAAAAGAGTGCCTTTAGCCCCAGCTGCCACTATGGCTTGAGGTAAAATCTGGCCAGTATTGGGACCGAAACCAATATTATCAAGGTGCTGGGACCAAACTGGAAAACCTTGACTTGATAAGGGAAAAAGATCAACTACCTGGACAAGAGGAATAACTTTAACCGAAGTTTTCTTTTCCACCGTCTGACATATCTTAGCCAACTTAACGGCTTCTTTACCTGTGCCTTCTTGATAGGTCTTAAAATTAACGAATATCATCTCTCTTCCATCATAACTTCTTCATGCTTGCCATTCAAGCTTCGATTCGGGCGTAAAGACCAAAGGCCGCTAGAACGGCGGCGACCAACAACCACTGGGTTGAAGCTAAAATAAGGTCCTGATAAAGAAAACCCCAGGTGGCGGCCAAGACCGAAAGAGCTGAACCAACCATTAAAACTTGAGAAAAAGTCCTCCAGTCTTTTTTCTTAATTTTCATTTTTCTTCACCCCCTCTCTTTAAATTGTTTTTCTCTATTTCATTGTACAATATTCTTAATGAAAGAAAAATTTATTGGTTTCCTTATCTTGTTTTTAATTATCATCTTTCTCTTCTTTCTTTCGTTTGATTCTAGTTTCTTTTCAAGCAAAATTGAATTAACCGAAAAAAATTTGCCTCAATCTCTTTTTGGCTCTCTCTTAAAAGAAAAAGAAGAAGTGATTACTTTGATCGCTGTTGGCGACGTGATGCTTGGCCGAAGCGTTAATGCCAAGATGCGCTCTTTAAATGATTTCACTTATCCTTTTTTAAAAACCGCTTCTTTACTCAAATCAGCTGACTTAAGTTTTATTAATCTGGAGTCACCTTTTTATTCTGATTGCCCAACGACTAATGAAGGAATGATTTTCTGTGCTGATCCAAAAGTAACTGAAGGCTTACTTTTAGCGGGAATCGATATTGCCAATTTGAACAACAATCATATTAGAAACTACGGCAACGAAGGTTTGAATTTGACCCAAAATCTTCTAGCTGACAATAAAATTGATTTTCTTGGACCCGAAAATAATTTTCTTGTCAAAGAAATTCGGGGAACAAAAATCGGGTTTTTAGGTTTTGATCTGACTTCAGGCTACCAAAAAGATAAAATTATTGAGCAGGTTGCCAAAGAAAAAGATAAAGTAGCCATTCTAATTGTTTCCTTTCATTGGGGGATCGAATATGCCCCAAAACCTTCTTTAAAACAAATCGAATTAGCTCATCAAATCATTGACGCCGGGGCTAATTTAATCTTAGGTCATCACCCTCATGTTATTCAAAAAACAGAAGATTACCACGATGGCCAAATTGTTTATTCCTTAGGCAATTTTGTCTTTGACCAACCCTGGTCTGAAGCCACCAAAACAGGCTTAATCGGGATTTTTACTTTTCAAGAGGACAAATTGGTTAAAAGCGAATTCAAGGAAATTTATATTCAAAACTATTCTCAACCAGAATTGATTGAAAAAGAAACTACTTCTTCTGCTGGTAATCCTTAATTGCTTTTTTTAAGGCGGCGGCGGCTAAAACAGAACAATGAATCTTTGAGGGAGGCAAACCGCCTAATGCCTGAGCGATTGATTGCCTGGTAACCTTTTGGGCTTCAGCAAGAGTTTTACCCTTAACCATGGTGGTTAACATACTTGAACTAGCAATCGCGGCGCCACAGCCTAAAGTTTGAAATTTGATGTCCTTAATATATTCCTTATTTTTCTTTTTCCCCACCTTAATAAACAAACGCATGACGTCACCACAAACCGGATTACCCTCGGTCCCCATACCATCAGGATTTTTAATTTCTCCTAGATTCTGGGGATGACGAATATGCTTCATCACCTTTTCAGAATAAAGACTGGGATAAAGATTATCAAAACCAGCCATTTTTAAACTCCTTTGGGTGCCATTTTCCTTAATTTTTTAACAATGATTGGCAAAATTTCAATCACATAATCAATCTCCGCCTGAGTCGTCTCCTTACCTAAAGAAAAACGTAAAGAACCATGAGCCACCTTAGCTGGAATACCCATGGCTGTTAAAACATGCGAGGGCTCAAGAATACCTGAAGTGCAAGCTGAACCGGACGAAGCGGCAATGCCTTGATCTGACAATTGCAAAAGCATGGCCTCGCCTTCAGCTCCTTCAATTACAAAAGAAGCAAGATCAGGTAATCTTTGAGTGGGATGACCGGTTAACTGAGAACCGGGTACTTTGGTTAAAATTCCTTTAATCAACCTATCTCTAAGTTTAGTAACTTGCTTCATCGCCTGTTTTTTTTCTTTAGCCGCAATTCTAATTGCCTCAGCTAAACCAACAATCAAAGGCACGGCTTCAGTCCCAGGCCAAAGACCTTTTTCATGATGGCCGCCAAAAGTAATTGGTTCAATTTCGGTTCCTTTTCTAACATATAAAACACCAACACCCTTAGGGCCACCAAATTTATGAGCCCCAAAACTCATTAAATCAACTCCCAGCTTTTCCACGTTAAGACTAAGATAATCAACAACCGCAGCCGCATCAGTATGAAAAGGAACACTTTTTTTTCTGGCTAGACGACTAATTTCCTTAATTGGCTGAATCGTCCCTACTTCATTATTGGCATACATCATGGTTATCAGAATAGTTTTCTGGTTGATGGCCTTTTCGACATCCTGATGATTAACTATGCCGTTTTTATCAACCGGTATAACTAGCAGTTTGAAACCTTCTTTTTCCAAAGCTCGACAAACGTCCAAAACGCCGTGATGTTCAATGGCCGAAGTAATAATCTGATTGCCTTTACCTCTTTTCTTCGCGGCTCGAGCGACACCTTGAATGGCTAGATTATCACTGGTTGTTGTTGCCCCCGTAAAAAAGATTTCCGAAGTTTGACAACCTAATACCCGAGCTACCTGACTACGAGCTGATTCAACTGCCTCTCTCGCCTCCCGTCCCCAGGAGTGAACCGAAGAAGGATTGCCAAATTTTTCTTTAAAATAAGGAAGCATTCTCTTTAAAACCCTAGAGTCAATCGGTGTCGTCGCCGCGTAATCAAGATAAACTTTTCTCATTTAATTAAATCCTTTAAAGTTTTGCCTTCAATTGTTTCTCTTACTTTGTCACCGACTTCAGTCCAAACATCCTTTTGGCTACAAATCATGGCCTTAGGACAACCAAAACAAGCCCCAATTTCCACCGGTCCCTCTAAAATCTCGACTATCTCGGCAACAGAAACCTCTTGAGGCTGTTTCTTTAAAAAATAACCGCCACCTCTACCTTGCTTGGCTTCAATCAAACCAATTTCCCGCAAAGGCACAATTACCTGTTCAAGATATTTAAAAGGCAATTTTTTTTGCTTAGCAATTTGACGCAAAGCAATTGGACCTTGACCATAATTTTTGGCCAAGGCAATCATTAATTCCAAACCATAATCAGTTTTCTTAGTTAAACCAAACATTTTTAATAAACAACTCCTACTATCTAAGTAGGAGTTTATCTGATAAAAATCATTTTGTCAAGTTTATTCTACAGGAGTTTGTTTGCCACTCGAGTTTTTGCAACGATTCTCT
>Ga0154882_102_pt2 | contig 23958 bp, 24 predicted proteins | sample Rifle2008BG19ft_FD_105854 | JGI IMG/M metagenome (GOLD analysis project Ga0154882, IMG submission 105854) | Microgenomates group bacterium RBG_19FT_COMBO_39_10
CCGCTACCAGCCACCAAAACAATTGTTTCTTCCTCAGAGAAATCAGTCCCACCGGTAAGATTTTTGAAAAGAATCTCATCAGGATAACTACCTAAACTCACCTGTTTTACCTTGTAAGTAGCAATCAGAACTAAATCTGCTTTGTTATTACAGCTCGAATAGAAACTGTATTCATTCTCTGCCTCATCAAACCTGACCAAAACTCCATCAAAAATCCCCTCACAACCCTTTTTACCAGAAAGGGCCATTTCTCGAGCATGAGCCAGATTGTTTTTAAGACCTAAAACGGCTTGATCTAATATCTGTTGACGATTAAATCTCGTGTATTGAACCAAACCAATCGAAAAGAGAATCGCTAAAATGGAAATCACAATTAAAAGCTCAACCAAAGTGAAACCAAAAATAGAAGATTTTGAGCAGGCTCTCTTCATATTCTAAGGAGGACCTACTTTGTAATTACATGCGGCACTCCCGCATGAGCCAGAACAAGTATCGGAGCCAGGATTTTCTAAAGCCGCACATAATTCATAACTATTAGTATCACCATTGTAATAATAGCTTTGACCATCAATCGGATCTTCAGGTAGGGGTGATAAATAGTCAGAACAGTCTGAAGTTGGATCTGTTCCGACTGGATAAGTTCCAGTATCATTCCGACACATTTCCAAACCGCTCCTAATCTGTTCCAAATCAGCCTTTCTTTTTCCATCCCGGGCTGATTTCCTGGCTCCTTGATAAGAAACCAAAGCCAAACCAGAGAGAACGGCAATAATCGTCATTACTACTAATAATTCAATTAGAGTAAAACCTTTTTTGTTCATAATAGACAGGTTGCAAACGCTGGCGGATCTTCACTGGTATCTGATTTACCATTTGAACAAACATACCAGTAGCCAGCTGTTTCTAAATCAGCATATAAAATATAACCGGTTCCTAAATCATCTGAAATATAATAATAAAATGGGCCATCAGTATCAGCAAGCGGGTCTCCAGGACAACCAGAAAGAAATTCATCTAACTCATTTCCGCTTCCGCAAAAACCAGTAACATTAAACGCACTAGTATGAATAGGATAAAGACCATTATTACTCGCCGCGTAATTTTCCAAACCATTTCGATATTGGGCTAAATCTGACCTTCTCTGAGTATCTCTGGTCTGTTTTTGGGCACCAGAATAACTGACAAAAGTTAAAGAAGCTAAAATACCAATAATCGAGATAACGACCAGTAATTCTATTAAGGTAAAACCTTTTTTCATTTTCACCTCCTTTTCTTTAAAAGCTAATCAGCACAAACGACATACCAACCTAAATCCCAATCACAAGCTTCTTCGTTTTCGGCAGTTCCACAATGAACTTGGGATTCACAAAGGTCACTATCAGATTTATTTTCTAAAGCCGCCTGAAGCAAAAAATCCTGGTCAGTTGCTCCTTCTTCATAGGTATAATTAGCATCAGGATCAGGATCTTCAGGTAAAGTCTTCATGTAAACCATATCGCCACAAGCAAATTGGGAACCCCAATCAAAAACTAGATCTCCCTCACAAGCGATAATTCGACCTTCTTCATCGTCTGATTCCGGATATTCACCATAATCATTGTAATACATTCTTAAAGCCTTCTTGACTTGATCTAAATCAGATTTACGCTGAACATCTCTGGCTCTAGCTCGAGCTGAATTGAAATTAACCATCACCAAAGCCGTTAAAACACCAATAATCGAAACGACAACTAATAATTCAATTAGAGTAAAGCCTTTTTTGTTCATGGCGCTACATTAGAACTAGAAACACCATAATTACATTCCTCGCCACCACAACTTGTTCCTGAATAAGAACCTGACTCAGGAATAGCGGCATCTCTTTCATTTTCTAATCTAGCATAAATTTTATAAGAAATGCCATCAGAAGAATAATAGTAGTCACCAAATTTGGGGTCTTCAGGTACTTCTTTCATGTATAAGGTTTCGTCGTGTTCTAAATCTCTCCATTCACTACTACTAGGAATGCTTGGAGGATATTCACCCTTATCATTGTAATAAGCTTCTAAAGCACGTTGAATTTGACTCAAATCATGTTTACGTTGGGCATCTCTGCCCTTGATTTGGGAACTCCGAAAACTCGTCAGACCAATCGTGGACAAAAAGCCCAAAATAGCAATAACGATTAAGAGTTCGATTAGAGTAAAACCTTTTTTATTCATTATCAATTACTACAAGCTAAATCTAAAATACATTTATCATCTTCTGGTTCCGGACTATCGCCTTGATCACAGAAAAAGAAATAAGGACTGTATTCATCAGGACAACAAGATCGACAAATTTCTTTCCAACACCAAGGTGTTCCATCTGGCAATTTACAGGTTGGTTCAGCTTCTATAGGTATTCCACTTGGTAATGGTTCCTCAGACGGTTCCTCAGACGGTTCTTCAGACGGTTCTTCTCCAGAGGGCGACTCACCAAGTGGCGGCTCTTCAGGTGGTGGTTCATCGCTTGGTTCCTCAGGTGGTGGTTCTTCTTCAGGAATATAGACCCAAAATTCACCTGGTAATTGAGCTACCTCAGTCACATTAGAGCTTCCAACCCAATAATTATAATTACCGCCTGGCCCGCAACCCCCTTCACAACCTACCTTAGCAATAATCGGATCATTCTCATTCTCTAATTTGGTGTAAATTTTATACCATTTATTACAACCACTTCCTTCATCAAAGGTATACATATAATTATAGTGAATATTATTGATAGGATCACAAGGAATGTCAGAAAGATAACCTTCAAAGAATTCACCCTGGGTTGAACCACAAGCAATCATTCCTTCAGGATAGCAGACACTGTCATTAGCGTAATCTTCAAGTAAATTTTGCCAAGTCGCTAAATCAGCTTTACGCCGGGCATCCCGGCCTTTCAGTAATTGGAGTCGATAAGCCCAAAGAGCAATTACTAAAAAAACACCAATAATCGCCACCACAATCATGATTTCAATCAGGGTAAAACCCTTGATTGCTCTCTCTTTCCTTAGACTAAGAATTTTCCGAGATAAAGCTCCCATATTTTCTGGCCCCAAAACCAGCTTAACCAAGCTGTAGTGGCTAAAAAGGGTCCAAAGGGAAGGTGTTCCCCTAAGTGCTTTTTACCCATTAAAATCAGTATGACACCAAAAATAGCCCCAGTCAAGAAAGCTAAAAATAAAGCCACTAAAATCTTAGGAAAACCTAAAAAAAGACCTAAAAATCCAACTAATTTAACATCGCCCATCCCCATGCCTTTTCCCCGAGTCGCCACCAATAATAAAAGAAAAAATAAACTGGCTCCTAAACCACTCAAAATTGAGGTTAAATCATGACTCACCAGAAAAGAATAAGAAAGAGCCAGAATAATCCCAACAGAAACAATTTCATCAGGAATCGTCTGATAAAGAAAATCAGAAGTGGCAATCACAATCAAAGCATAAGAAATTAAAAGAAGATAAAGAATATCAATCAAAGACAAGGAAAAACAAAAGACAATTAAAAGGGTAACCAAACCAGTGGCCAATTCAACTAACGGGTATTGCCAACTAATAGGGGAGTGGCAAGAACGACAACGACCTTTAAGGAGAATAAAAGAAAGTAAAGGCAGATTATCTTGCCAAACAATCTTTTTCTTACACCTAGGGCAAAAAGAGCGCCCTCGTAAAGGCGACAACTGATGATTCAGGCGATAAACAACGACGTTCAGAAAACTACCAAGACACAGTCCTAAAAGAAAAACGATTGTTCCAACCACTAAACCTGCCATAAATCCACTATAACACATACTCAAACATGTTTTAAACAACCCTCTTCCCCTTAATTTTTAAACTAGCTTATGGCAGACAACTATAACAGGCCGTTGCTAAATTTGGTTCATCCGCACCTACATCCGTACAACTAGCAGCAGGACAAGCCTCAGTCGGAAAGTCGGCTGGTAGATCACCATAAGTAGGATCGGCAACACAACGCTTATAAGCTTCAGTTCTAAAAGAGGATGATTGAGGAACAAAGCAAAGATACGTGCTATAACCACCACCCGTCATTTTGTAAATAGATAGTAGATTAGCACTCGCTGCCACGATTCTATTAACAAAAGTCAATTTTACCTCTTCTGTTCCTGAGGCTGAAAGATTTGTCAACATTGGTTGTGCATCACCGCCAATTGCTTGATCAACTGCTGCTATTTCTACAAAATCGACAAAATCGTTATCACTGGTTGCACTCAACATCCAAGGATAATAACCTTTGGAAGCATAGTAACGATCAATGGCGCCAATTAACTGCTCGGCATCTGAACGAGTCCCGGTATCCCGACCGCGGTTGATCTGCTCAATTGGGTTAATGGCCGCCAAAACAGCGACAGCTAAAATACCTAAAACAGCGATGACAATTAACAACTCAATCATTGTAAAACCTCTAGACAGATATTTTTTCATTTTTTCTCACCTCCTTTCCTTAAAAAATAATTAATAATGCTTAAACCTAACAATCTTGCTGATTTAAAATTGAGAAGCAAGATTGTAAATCGGCATGATAACGGCAATAATCAAAAAGCCGACACCAACTCCCAATACAATCATGATAAGAGGCTCAATCGCGGCTGTCAATCCCTTAATTGCCATCTCTGCCTCTTGTTCGAAATAAGTAGAAACTCTTGTTAAAACCTCGTCAATTTTGCCTGTCTCTTCACCCACCGCCACCATCTGAAATAAGATTGGAGGAAAAATTTCCTCCTGACTCAAAGCACTGGCCAAAGGAATTCCTTTTTCCACTTTTTCAGTCACTTTTTCTAATGAATGCTGGTAAAGAGGACTGGAAAAAGCCTTAAACGTAATCTTTAAAGCATCAACAATTAAAACACCGGCTCCCACTAATAAGCTTAAAGTCCGAGTAAATTCAGTTAACATGGTTTCCTGTCTTAACTTGCCGATAATCGGCAAACGAAAGGTAAGACTGTCAATCATCCCTCTAAATTGAGGGTAACGATTAAGGATTCTTAAACCAAAAGCAGAACCAGCAAAAAGAACCAAAGCTAAATACCAATACTTAGTAAAGAAAGTAGAGATGTTCAACAATATCTTAGTGGCGATTGGCAAATCAGCCTGAAATTCTTCATAGATCGTCATCATTCTTGGCAGGACAAAGATAATCATAATCATCCCGACACCGCCCATCCCCATAATGACAATCGCCGGGTAAATCATGGCGTTTTTAATCTTACCCTGAAATTCTCTTTTCTTTTCTAAGTTATCAGCTAAACGCATCAAAACCTTGTCCAAAGAGCCAACCGCCTCACCAGCATTAATCAGGGCCACGTAAACCTGATCAAAAACATGGGGATGTTTCTCCATGGCCTTAGCCAAGGTACCACCACTCTCTACTTCCCGCCTAATCTCCGCTACCACTTTAGCCATTGTCGGCCTTGCTTGTTTCTCTAGAATATCAAGAGCAACCGTTAATTGGAGTCCAGCGGTGGCCATTGTCGACAACTGACGGGTAAAATTCACTAAATCCGTGGTACTTACTCGACTAAAAAGAGGACCCGCTTGAGCGGCTAAACTTTTGCGAAAAGGAGCAATTGAAATAACGAGAAAGCCTTTTTCTTGAAGAATTTTGGCTGCCTGTTGTTCATCCCTCGCCTCAACAACACCACTAACTTCTTTATCTTCTTTGTTTTTAGCCCGGTAATTAAACTTTTTCATCAACGTCCTTTGACCGATTTCATTAGCTCTTCTGGGCGAAAGGCATAATTCCTGGCAACATCAAGACTAATCTTGCCTTCTTTAACTAGCCTCGACAAATCCATTTCCAGCACCTTCATCCCAACTTCAACTGAAGTCTGAATAATATTATCAATCATATGAGTTTTACCTTCTCTAATCACGGTTCTGACAGCTGGTGTGGCCACGAGCACCTCGGTTGCCGGAATTCTGCCTCCTTCTAGAGAAGGCAGTAATCTTTGAGAAACAATCGCCTCAAGGGTTGCTGAAAGCTGCATTCTAACTTGTTCTTGTTGATGCTCGGGAAAAACATCAATAACTCGGTCAATTGATTGGGCAGCTGAATTAGTATGAAGGGTTGAGAAAACTAGATGACCAGTCTCGGCAATGGTTAAAGCCATACTCATCGTCTCTAAATCTCTCATTTCGCCAATCATAACTATATTAGGATCTTCTCTTAAACAAGAACGCAAGGCGATTGACCAGGAATGAGTATCATCCCTTAATTCTCTTTGAGAAACAATTGACTTCTGATGTTTAAAAACATATTCAATCGGATCCTCAATAGTAATAATATGTTCACTCCGATTAAGATTAATCTCCTCAATAATCGAAGCTAAAGTGGTTGATTTACCATGACCCGTTGGACCAACCACCAGAATAAAACCTTGCTTTAATTTGGTAAAAGCATGACAAATATCAGGAAGATTAAGCTCATCGATGGTCGGAACTTCCATCGAAATAAGACGAAGAGCAGCGGCTAACTCACCTTTTTGATAGTAGGCATTAACTCGAAAGCGACCCCGGTCACCAAAAGCAAAAGAAAAGTCCAGTTCTTTGTTAACTAATAAAACCTCCTTTTGTTCTTCGCTAACCAAACTGAAAATCAACTGCTCGACGACTTCTTTAGTTAACGGTTCTAAGCCAGTAATCGGCGATAAGACACCATTAACCCTAAGCATCGGCGGCACCTTGGTAATCAGATGGAGATCCGAAGCTCCCTTATTAAACGTAATTTCTAACAGCTTTTCAATTTCCATAAATAATTTAATCCTCAGCGACTCTGAGAACCTCTTCTATCGTAGTAATTCCCTCTAAGACTTTCAAGTAACCATCTTGTTTCATGGTAATCATTCCTTCCTGAACCGCTTGTTTTTCAATATCCGAAGCCGAAGCCTTTTCCATCGTCAGTCTGCCAATTTTCTCGGTCACTGGCATCACCTCAAAAATTCCAATTCTCCCTAGATAACCGGTATTATTACACTTAGGACATTTTTTACCCCGATATAATTTAGGATTATCACCAGATTGATAAAGATTGCCTAATATCGTTTTAAAATCAGCTATCACTTCGGCTGGCGCTGGATATTCTTCTTGACAATCAGGACAAATTTTTCTAACCACTCGTTGAGCCACCACACAAGTCATGGCTGAAGCCAATAAAAATGGTTCAGCCTCAAGATCAATTAATCGGGGAATGGCACCAGCCGCATCATTAGTATGGAGAGTCGAAAAAACAAGATGGCCGGTTAAGGCAGCTTGAACAGCTAAACCTGTTGTTTCTTTATCTCGAATCTCGCCGACCATAATAATGTCCGGATCTTGACGAACAAAAGATCGCAAGCCATTAGCAAAAGTCAAACCAGCGGCGGGATTAACCTGAACCTGATTAACGCCCGGGATTTCATACTCAACCGGGTCTTCTAAAGTAATGATATTGACCTTAGGCGTATTGATTTTTGATAAGGCGGAATAAAGAGTCGTCGTTTTGCCGGAACCAGTTGGACCACAAACAACAATAATTCCATGAGGTCGAAGAACGGCCTCCTGAAGACTTTTCAAAGCCATCCCCCTTAAACCTAATTCTGTTAAACTAATAGCTCCACCGCTCTTTTTTAACAACCGCATAACAATCTTTTCTCCATGGACTGTCGGTAAACAAGAAACTCGGAGATCAACTTCCTGATCATTGGCTCTAAAAGAAAAACGACCGTCCTGAGGCAAACGTTTCTCATCAATCTTCATGCCACAAAGAATTTTAATTCGAGAAATTAAACCCTCATGAACGTTTTTTGGTAAAACCAGTTTTTCATGCATAATACCGTCAATTCGATATCTAATTCTGGTTTTTTCTTCTTCTGGTTCAATGTGGATATCAGAAGCTCTGCCTTTGACCGCGAATTCCAAAAGAGTAGAAACAATCTTGGCAATTGGCGCTTCTCGAATAATTTCGCCTAATTTAGTCAAATCAACTGGGATGCTTTTAACCGGCGCACCTGTTTCCTTAAGAGCCGCTTTGACTTCAGTTGATAAACTCTCTTTATAATTAATGGCAATCGCCTTGTCAATTTCTTCAGACGTTGACATATAGGGCTTAACCTTGGTTTTTGATTTCTGGACTACAAATTCAATGGCCTGAAGATCCATAGGGTCAGCCATGGCCAAGGAAAGCTGATTATTAGTAGTATCGTAAGCAAAAGGCAAAACCGAATAGCGCTCGGCAACAGCCCGGGGGAGCCTACCTAAGGCTTCTGGTGAAGCGGCCGTTTCATTTAAATTAACAAAAGGAATATTGCGAACTTGAGCTTCAGCTTTGGCAATTTGTTCTAAGGAAGCATAATTAATCTCTGAAAGAAGGTCTTTAATCGTTCTGCCGGTATTAGCCTGTTCGACTTTTATCTTCTCTACTTGTTCTGGAGAAAGAATCTTTTGACTAAGCAAAACATCTAAAAGACCAGAAACATCTTCTTCTTGAGGATCAGTTTGGACATTCTGTTGCTGTTGGGCAGGTTCAGCCATGCTTCTATGTTATCTTGTTTTCTGCTAAAATGTCAAACTAATAAGCATGTTTGTCTCTCAACTAATCGCGGGCGGGCTTTTGGAAGAAAGAATCAAAATGGTTCAGCAATTGCTTCAGTCCCATTTCAACCAGCCAATTGATTTAGATAAACCCCCTTTTGACCTGTTGGTGATTAAACCAGTTGGTTCGATTGGTATTGACGAAATAAGAAAATTAAAAAGATTTCTTAGCCGGCGGCCTTATCAAGCCAAAATTAAAGCTGGTTTGATTACCGAAGCCGAGAAATTAACCTTACCAGCCCAAAACTCCCTTTTAAAAACTCTTGAAGAGCCACCAGAAAATTCTCTGGTTATTCTTCTGGCCAGTCAGCCAGCTAATCTTTTACCTACCATTATTTCGCGGGTGAAAATCACTCGTCTCCCAACTAAAAGTCAAATTAGTCTTTCCCTAGAAGAAATTAATCAATTGACGGAAACTTTAAAGCAAATCTTAAACCTTGAAATAGGGGAGAGGCTTAAACTAAGTTTGACTTTAGTCAAGAATAAAGATCAAGCTCTCCAATTAACAGAAAATTTTCTTTTCCTTTGGCGCCAGATTTTAAGAGATAAGGCAGGTTTAAATCAAAAACCAACTAAATCTTTAAACCAACTAAATCTACAACAAATTGAAAAGGCCTTGAAAAATACAGAACAAATCAGAAAAATGTTGACCGCCAATGTTAATTTTCACCTGGCGATTGAGAGTCTTTTTCTCTCTTACCCTCGTTTAGATTAAAGGCCTAATTTTGTCCAAATTAGGCTTGCATCGACCTCTAAAAATTGATAAAATAGAGTTATTAAGGTAGGGTTACAGACTTCCTTTTCTCCCTGCCAATTTTAGGTCTATTTAGATAACAGGTAAATGCCAAAGTTAAAAACTAAAGTCAAAAACGATAATATTCTTTCCACCTATACTTCGGCCCAAATCAAAGTTCTTGAGGGTTTAGAACCAGTCAGAAAGCGTCCAGGGATGTATATTGGTTCGACTGACAAAAAAGGCTTTCACCATCTAATCACCGAAGTCGTTGATAACTCGATTGACGAATCTCTGGCCGGTTTCGCCAAGAACATTAAAATCATTTTAAAGAAAGACGGCAGTGCTCAAATCCGGGATGACGGCCGGGGGATTCCGGTTGACAAACACAAATCAGGCCTTTCTGGTTTAGAAGTAGCCATGACCAAACTCCATGCTGGGGCCAAATTTGACGAAGGGGTTTATAAAGCCTCGGGTGGTCTCCATGGTGTCGGTGTCTCCGTGGTTAACGCTCTTTCTCAATGGCTTAAAGTTGAGGTTCACCGTGACGGCCACGCCTATACTCAAGAATACAAACGAGGCAAACCGACTACCCGACTGGAAAAAATAGGCAAAGCCAAAGATACCGGAACAATTACCACCTTTATCCCTGATAAAAGAGTTTTTAAAGACATTGAATTTGATTATCAGCTAATTGAGCAGACAATTAGAGAAAGGGCTTATCTGATTCCGGGAATTAAATTTCATTTAGAAGATGAACGGCAAAACATTAAGAAAAATTTTTACTTTGAAGGTGGGATCCGCTCCCTAGTTAAACACCTTAATCATCGTAAAAAAACAACTCATAACGTTATTTTTATTAAAGGTGAAGATAATGGGATGCTCATGGAAGCGGCCATTCAGTATAACGATGGTTATTCGGAAAACATTCAGTCTTTTGTTAATGTCATCAATACCCGAGACGGTGGCACTCACCTAACAGGTTTCAAAATGGCTTTAACTAGAGCCATTAATGACTACGCCAAGAAAATTGGTGCCATCAAAGAAAACAACGGCTTTGTCGGTAATGACACCCTTGAGGGTTTAACCGCCGTGATTGCTGTCAAAATTTCGATCAACAAGATTCAATTTGAATCCCAAACTAAAGCTAAACTCAATAACCCTGAAGCCCAAGGTTTAGTCGCGACCTTTATCAAAGAAGGCCTGGATACTTTTTTTGAAGAACATCCGGCTGATGGTCGGAGGATTATTGAAAAAATTGCCCTTGCAGCCCGAGCTAGATTAGCAGCCAGAGCCGCCAAAGAAGCGGTGATCAGAAAAGGCGAGTTAACCGGCTTAGGTTTACCCGGTAAACTAGCTGATTGTCAAGAAAGAGATCCCATTCATTCTGAACTCTATATTGTTGAAGGTCCTTCAGCTGGTGGTTCGGCCAAACAGGGAAGAGACCGACGTTTTCAGGCAATTCTCCCTTTAGGGGGAAAAATCCTTAATACCGAAAGAGCTCATTTAGACAAAATTATTAAATTTGAAGAGCTTAAAGATTTAATTATTGCCCTCGGTATGGGAATAGGCGAAACGATTGACCTTAAAAAGATTCGTTACCAAAGAATTATTATTATGTGTGATGCCGATGTTGACGGCCAACATATTGCTACCCTTCTTCTGACTTTCTTTTTCCGCCACCTACCTTCAATCATTGAAAAAGGTTATCTTTACATTGCCATGCCGCCTTTGTATCGCGTCCAGATTGGCAAAGAGTCTTTCTATGTTTATAATGAAGAAGGAAAGGATGAAGTGATTGCTGAACACGGTCAAGGCAAACAAAAAATCAGCGTCCAAAGATTTAAAGGCTTAGGAGAAATGAACCCTAAACAACTTTGGGAAACAACCATGAATCCAGACAAAAGAATTCTAAAGAAAGTAATGATTGAAGATACTCAACGAACCGACCAAGTCTTTACGACTTTAATGGGATCAGACGTCCCACCCAGAAAAAGATTTATTCAAACAAGAGCAAAAATGGCTAATCTTGATATTTAAGGAGGAAAATGACGAACCAAAAACACAACCTTTTTCATCTTATTTCAATTGGCGATAATTCACCAAACGAAGTAAATTGTATGGTTGAAATCCCTAAAGGTGGGACTAATAAATATGAATATGAGCATCACCACGGCTATTTCCATCTTGATCGGGTTCTTTATGAGGCTGTTTATTATCCGACTGAATACGGAATCATTCCTCAAACCTGGAATGAGAAAGACAAAGATCCGCTTGACATTATGGTTCTGTCAAGCTTTTCCACTTTTCCTGGCTGTGTGATTAAATGCCGTCCGATTGGCGTCATCCGGATTAAAGATACCGGTGAACAGGACGATAAAATTATTGCCGTTCCGGTTGATGATCCGCGCTTCTCTCAAATCAAAGAACTTAAAGATTTACCGCCACATTCAAAAAAAGAAATTGAAAATTTCTGGGAGAATTACGCCGAAATTCAGCCAGATAAAAGAATCAAAATTGAGGGTTGGAGTGAGAAAAAAATGGCTCAGGCCATAATTAAAAAAGCCGCAGCTAATTATCAAAAAAAATTCCCAAGATAAAAAACTTTAAGACTTAAAAAAATGGCCAGTAAAATCGGTAAAATTCAGCCAGTTGAAATAACGGATGAAATGCAGAAGTCCTATTTGGACTATGCCATGAGTGTTATTGTTTCCCGAGCTCTACCTGACATCCGTGACGGTCTGAAACCAGTTCATCGTCGCATTCTCTTTGCCATGAGCGACATGGGATTAAGCCATACCGCCAAACACACCAAGTCCGCCAAGATTGTTGGTGAAACCATGGGGAAATATCATCCTCATGGTGATATGGCGATCTATGATTCTTTGGTCCGTCTCGCCCAAGATTTCTCGATGCGTTATCCCCTGATTGACGGCCAAGGTAATTTTGGTTCAGTTGATGGTGATCCACCAGCGGCGATGCGTTATACCGAGGCGAGAATGAGTAAAATCAGCGTCGAAATGCTGACTGACATTGAAAAAAACACAGTTGATTACGTCGACAACTTTGACGGCTCTCTTCAAGAACCAGTTTTTCTCCCCGCTAAAGTTCCAAACCTTCTTTTAATGGGAGCTGATGGTATTGCCGTTGGCATGGCCACTAAAATCCCACCTCACAATCTTAACGAAGTAGTTGATGGTCTTTTATTTCTAATTGATAAAGGCAAAGTTATCCTTCCAGAAAGCCAAAAAACAACTAAAGAAAAAGAGACATTTGAAATTAAGAAAATCCAACTAGAGGTACCTGAAGGAATCAAAAAAAACGAGAAAATTCCGGCTCTCCAATCCAGCTTTGAGTCAGAAGTTACCATCGAAGAGTTGATGAAAAACATCAAAGGACCTGATTTTCCTACTGGTGCTCTGGTTTTTGACAAGGACCAAATCCTCCAAGCTTATTCTACGGGCAAGGGTAAAATTTTAATGAGAGCCGAAGCCGAAATTGAAGAGACTAGGGGAGGCAAATTTCAAATTATTGTTAGCCAAATCCCTTTTCAGGTCAACAAATCCCAGTTAGTTGCCAAAATTGCTCAATTAGTCAAAGAAAAAAGGGTCAAGGGCGTCAGTACTTTAAGAGATGAATCTGACCGCCAGGGAATGAGAATTGTTATCGAGTTAAAAAAGAGTGCCAAACCAAAAGTTGTTCTCAACTCTCTTTACAAACACACTCTCATGCAAACTACTTATCCTGTCAATATGGTTGCCCTGGTCGATGGTGTTCCCCAAACTCTCACCTTAAAACAAATCCTGACGGAATTTGTTAAACACCGCCAGCAAATTACGACCCGGAGAAGTATTTTTGAATTAGAAGCGGCCAAGAGCAGAGCCCATATTCTCGAAGGCCTGAAAATCGCTCTTGATAATCTCGATGCCGTGATTGCTACCATCAAAAAATCAAGAACCGTTGAAAACGCCAGAATAAACTTAATGAAGAAATTCAAGCTCACCGAAATTCAGGCCAATGCCATTCTCGAAATGCAACTACGTCGCCTGGCTGCCCTGGAAAGGAAGAAAATTGAAGATGAATATAAGGAAATCGGTAAATTAATTGCTTATCTGACTAACATCCTGACTCATCCTGAAAAAATTATTACCATTATTAAAAAAGAATTGAATGAAGTCAAACGAAAATATGGTGATCCCAGAAGAACAAAAATCTATCGTCAAGAAGTAGAAAGCTTTTCCGAAGAGGATCTAATTGCTAAAGAAAAATGTCTGATCACCGTTACCAAAACTGGCTACATTAAACGCTTACCAGTAATCACTTACCGTTCCCAGAGACGCGGCGGCAAAGGCGTTACCGGCATGACCACTAAAGAAGCGGATGAAATTAGTTACTTCATGACCGGTGAAACCCATGATCAAGTTTTATTTTTCACTAACAAAGGCAGAGTCTATGCTATCCGGGCTTGGGAAATTCCTGAAGGTTTAAGAACCGCCAAAGGCCAAGCGGTTATCAACCTGATTAACATTGAACAAGGAGAAGATGTCCAGTCTGTCCTTAATCTGCCTAGCAGCTCAACCAAAAACAAATATCGTTATCTGATTATGGCGACCAAAAAAGGAACGGTAAAAAAGACTTCTTTAAGAAATTTCAAGAAGATCCGTTCCTCTGGTTTAATTGCCATTAAACTTAATCGAGGCGATGAGCTTTGCTGGGTCAAACCAACCACCGGCAAAGATCAAGTTCTCCTAGTTACCCGGAAAGGCAAATCAATTCGTTTCAATGAAGCCGATGCTCGTCCTATGGGTAGAGATACGATTGGTGTTAGGGGAATCCTCCTTAAAGAGGATGACCAAGTAGTGGCGATGGAGGTCTTTCCCGCCAAAGCCAAAAAACCTAAAGACCGACGCCTGAAACATTTCCGTGATGTTTTGGTGGTTATGGAAAAAGGATTAGGTAAACGCACCAATATTCGCTATCATCCCATCCAAAAACGAGGTGGAGTTGGCGTCAAGGCTGCCAATGTGACGGAAAAAACAGGCAAAATTGTCAGTTACCAATTAGTCACTCAAAAAGACAAACAAGTAATTCTTTCCAGTAAAAGAGGCCAAGTCATCAAACTGCCTCTAAAAAACATTCCCCAACTAGGCCGGAGTACCCAGGGAGTGATTCTGATGCGTTTCTCTAAGCCTGGCGACTCAGTGGCCGCCATGACTTGCTTGAAAAAATAATTAATAAGATAACAATTGATTAATAAAATAATAATTGATAATATAAAATAGTATTAGCCTTTAAAAAAATAATGACTCTAGGAAAAAAAATTAACTGGAATGAATTTCTTAAAACTCCTTATGCTACGATTGTTGGCTCGGTTTTAGCCACTTTCTTAATCGCCTTTCTTTTCTTCCGTTTTGTTGGTCCAGTCCCGGTTTCGGTCAGCCAAACCACGGTTGAGAAAACGGCTACTTTTGATGTTTCGGCTGAAGGTAAAACAACTGCCATTCCGGATACCGCCACAATTAATTTAGGCATCCAAGTTCAAAAAACCACTGTCCAGGAAGCCCAAAAAGAAGCCAATGAGAAAATAAACAGCATTACTAATGAATTAAAAAAGATTGGTGTTAAAGAAGAACTAATCAAAACCATCAACTATAATCTCTATCCCAACTATGATTATCAATCTGGTCAGAGGATTATTGGCTACATCATTGACATTACTCTGGAAGTCAAGGTCAAGGATTTTGACAAAATCAACCAAGTGATTGATACCGCCACCCGTCTTGGCGCCAACCAAATCGGTCAACTAGACTTCACCATTGACGACCAAAGATTAGAAGAATTAAAAATGGAGGCCAGGAAAGAAGCAATTGAAAAAGCCAAGAAAAAAGCAACTGAAATCGCTAGAGCCGGCGGTTTGAAACTAGGTCGAATCGTTAATATCAGCGAAAATATTGCCTCACCCGTCCCACCCCTTTACAGAAGCGAGTCTCTTGGTCTGGGCGGAACAGAAGAAGAAGCACCCACTCAAATCCAACCCGGTGAATCAGAAATCAATATCTCTGTCACCTTGAGTTACGAAACTCTTTAATTAAAAGAATAAACTAAAAAGATAACTGCCCAAAAGGCAGTTTTTTATGGCAAGAGAATTTGCATCAGAAGAATTGGGGATTGGCAAAGAATCAGAATCAACGCCTCATCCTCTAAAATTATACATTGCTGGTCCTTTTGATCAAAGAGACCAAATAAGGGTGATGATGACGGAAATTGAAGGGATGGGTCATCAAATAATTTATGATTGGACGGATCATTTGCCAATTAAACCCTATGAAGAAAATAAAAAGCTGGCAACCAAATATGCCAAGGAAGATCACCAAGCTGCCGCTAATTGTGATGTCTTTGTTCTTCTTCCCGGTGAATCTGGCGGCACCACCCGTTTTTCAGAATTAGGTATGGCATTAGGCTCCAGGAAAGTTAAAAGAATTTTTATTGTTGGTCCTGGTGAAAACCGCTCGGTAAGTTTTTTTGATCCAAAAGTAGAAAGACTTAAATCGCCTGAAGAATTAATAGAAAACATTTCCTTAATTAAAACACAAAAACCTCTCCTCACAGAACGTCAATTAGAAGTTTTAATTCTTTATGCTCAAGGAAAAATTATTCAGGAAATAGCTGATGAATTAAATATTAGTTTTAACACAGTTAAAGCACATCTATATCAAAGTTTTCCTCCAGGTATTTGTCAAAGACTGGGTATTGGTCAGACGAGAATAAAAGGAATAACCAGAACGAGAGTCGTAATCGAAGCTCTTCAACGAGGAATTATTAGCCTTGATGAAATAATTACCTCCCCTTACCATGAAACATCTCGTGAACATTCCGAAGTTGACGATTGGTAACATGAGTATAGATTTGGGTGGTCTGAATGTTTTTATGGCCTAGCATTTCCTGAACCGCCCTAATATCGGCTCCAGCAATTAATAAATCAGTGGCAAACGAATGGCGAATGACATGAGGCGTGACCTTCACCGGTAATTTCGCTTTTCGAGAATATTTATCAACGATTCTTTGAACAGAACGGGCTGTTAATCTCATCTTCTCACCAGTCTCTTCAACCTTTTGACTACCTCCAAGTCTAATAAAAAGAGGCTTCCAATTATCTTCTCGATTATCAAGATACTTTTTTAACCACTTAACTGCTCTTTCAGACAAAAAAACCACTCTGGCCCGACCACCTTTGCCAATCACCCCAAATTCTCTGCGTTTTAAGTCAATCTGGTCCCGACTTAACCTAACTAATTCACTGACTCGCAGACCGGTCGAGAACAAAGTCTCCAAAATGGCCTTGTCCCGTAAGCCAGTCTTCTTTGAAGGTAACGGTTGGGCCAAAAAACGTTCAACTTGCTCGGTAGAAAGAAACTTTAATGACCTCGACTCACTCTTGGGTAGATCAACTTTCTCTGGCGCTAGGGTTTGGTGGTCATTCTTGACCAGCCATCTTAAAAAAGACCGCAAAGCTATCACATGATAGGCTTGAGTGCTACGTGAGAGGAGTTGACCATTGGGAGCGCTAAATCGGGCTAAATATACCCTATATTTTTTAATTTTTTCAAGGTCAATGGAACTTGGTTTAGCCTTGAAACTATTGCGCTTTAACCAGTTAGAAAAACGTCCTAGATAATGACGATAATTACGGATCGTTAGGGGAGAGGACTGACGTTCAATCTCCAAGTGTTCTAAAAAGTCTTCAATTAAACGATCAAGCTCGGTTCGAGAAGATTTTTCTTTTGCTTGATCAGTCATTAATAATAAATTACACTAAACGAAAAGACTTGTCAATATTGTGCGACATTAACATTTTGGGAAAAAAGAAAATAATGCCAACAACTGGCAGTTTGAACCATTTCATCCATCTCTTGCCAATTGTTCAAGTAGATTGCTTGGAAACCAATTTCTTCCGCCATATTCCAAGGATATTTTAAGACTAATTTGGCCATCATAGAGAGCGAACCAGCCTCTCTTGTCGTCGGCGCATGATCCTCAATTAAAAGATGGAGATCGAGGTTTTGGGACTGTCGAGTCTTAAATTCAACCCGGTCGCCATCCGAGAAAAAAATTCTTTCCTGACCCCAAGCCAAGCTGTTTCTTTCAAACCAATTTAAGGTCTCTTGACCAAGGGTTTCTTCTGATCGAGCGGTAATAAACCAAATTTGATGTCCTTGTTCCCTCCATTGATTTAACTTCTCAATTGCTCCTTCAATGGGAATTGCATTATCATAAATAAAAGATTTTCTAAATAACTCCTTTATAAACGCTGGTCCGTTGGGAATGGCTTTTATCTCTGGCCAATCATCCAGCCAAAAATTGACTGGCCTTTGTTCAAGAATTGATCTGACGTCAACGCCAAGACCCCTTTTGACCAAACGACAAACCCAAGTATCGATGTCATTGACATTGGCATCCAAATCAACCCCGATTCTTAAAATTCCGGGAATTTCTTGGCTTTCTTTTAAGGTTAAATTTTCTGGATGAGACATAAAAATTGGACAGGAGAATAATCATTTAAACAGAAAAAAAGCTCCTTGTCAAACCTAACAAGCCCCTTAGAGGCTCTCTAAGACCTTTTCTTAAAAAAGGCTAATCAACTAATCATTAAAAATAATTGGTTGATTAAAATGATTAATTTTTCAGAATTTTTTAAGAATTTAATAATAAAAAATAATAAAAATTAGACAGACATCCTATAGTAGGGGAGAGTCCCTATTTTCATAAGTTCGGGTTTTATTGGGAAAGCTATTTTTAGGGATTTGACCCAAAAAACAGAGAAATATAAAAGGAAAATAGTGGCAATCAAAAAGAAACAGAAATAAAAATAACGAGAAGTATTTTAAAAAGGACCTTTTAAACCCTCCTCCAAAAGCTAGCGGCTATAACGTCGCAAAAGTATTATTGTACGACATTATGCATTGCCTAACTCCCTCAATTCTCTTCTAAAGCCTATGTCTTCTCTGGGGAGTATAAGAGGAACCTTGTCATCTAAACACTCTAGAACCATTATTACTTACTTTCTTCTTATCACGAGTCCTGTTTTAATCCTTTTCTAGTTATCCACAACCCTAACAATCAACTATATCAAAATATATCAGGATTAATATCAATTTTTATGGAAATATCGCTCTTTTTTACATTTTTCAAAGCTAAAAGAAAAGACTATTTTAGCTTTCTTTTAGAGAAACTCTTAAGAGAGAATTAGACCTACTTCAGGTCTTTTATTAACGATCATCCCTAGAGAAGAGGTCGTGCTTGATTCTTCATACTAGCAGTCAAAGATTTTTTCTGCCGTTTTGTGAAAATTATAGGTCTTTATTCGTGAAAAGATGATTATTTATTATGGGATATTTATCTTTAATTCGCCACTTTCGGTCACCCTACTCCCCTTTTTTTGTGTCTGTCAAAAAAATTTTTGAGTTTTTTAAATCTTAATTTATTTTTTCTCAGGAGGTTCTTTTAAAGTATTTAATTCTTTCTGATCACCAAGCTCTTGAACACCGGCCACTACCCCACCTCTTTCTTTTGCTGCTCTAATTACAGGATCTTCATCTAATTCCCGTAATTCTTCTTTAGTTGGTCTTCTAAACCCCAGCGCTATTCTTTCATCTGGCACTTCTCCTTCACCTCCATTCTTAATTTTAGGAGAAAGTCTTTTTTTTGCTTTCGGACCCTTAATAATCCTACCATCTTCTCCATAAAAAACTCTTGGTTTTTTTCTACCTGGGACGGTTGGTACCCATTCTCCTCTGGCTTCACCAAACCAGGCAGCTTGTTCGGCATTGACCATTGTTGTCCAGGGTAGTCGTTCTCCATCTTCTCCAGCCAATCTTCTAGAGGCGCTAAAACTAAAATCTTCGTGAATCACTGCTCCACCTGGAACATTAATACTTTTAACTAAATTTTCTTTTCCTTCTTGTCGTTCACTCATCTAACCTCCCCATTGAGTGGTTAATATTATAACAGCCAAAACAACAATTCCAACAAGAAGATATTCATTAATCGTTCTTTTAAACAAACGCTGGCTAAGTTGATGCTGGGTCAAACCCAAAACGACATACATAATCGTAATCAAGGCCAAAGAACTGGCGGAAACCGTTACCGGCCAAAAAGATAGAGCCAAAGCACCTTCAGCAATAATCAAAGATAGGGCCACCGAATAAAACCAAATTTGTTGGCTAATTTTTTCTTCAAGATTAATTGACCAAAGTCCTTGAATAAGAAGGGGTAAACTGGCAATAAAAACTAAAACAAAGTTAAGCCAAAAAGAAAAACGAAAAGAAAGAATCGTATTATAAAGAAAGAAACCAGTTAAAAGGGTTAGTAAAAACCCAACCGCATGAGCCGCTCGAAGTAATTGGATATTACGGATAGCGGCAACAGCAAAAATATTTTCGGTCAGCAACAAAGCATAAAGACCCAAACCATAGAGAACAGCGATTGGCAAACGGGCCAACCAGGAAGAAGGCAATAAGAAGTAAAAAAGACCGACACCACTGGTAAATAGAGTAGGTAAAATCAAAACCGTTAACCATTCAATCCCACTAAGCCCTTCTTTTAATGACCAAGCTGATAAAATATAGGTTAAGACTGTTAGGCCAAAAATGGCTTGATAGCGCCAAGAAATATTGGCAAACTGAATGGCCAATAAACCAATTGAAAGCAAAAAAGCACTAATAATGAATCTTTGTCTTTTAGAAATAAGAATTATAAAATTTGGTCTTTTAAAATTCTGCCTTTTCGGAATAGTAATTTTTTCAAACTTCATCAATTTGTTTTAAAACCTCTTCGGGAATATTAAAATTGGCAAAAACTCGTTGAATATCATCATGCTCGTGAAGGCTGTTCATCAATTTAAGCACTTTATTGGCTTTAGCTGGATTGATAATCTTAATTTCATTTTTAGGTTGTTTAACTAACTCAGCATCCAAAATCTTAAAATTGGCCTGACTTAACTGTTCCCTAATTTCAGCTAATTTACCTGGCTCAACATAAACCTCTAAAGCATCAGTCGCCTCGTCAACATCCTCGACTCCCAAATCAATGATTCTCAAAATTTGTTCATCAGTCTTACTTGACTTCTCGACCGTGACCAAACCCATTGATTTAAATTGATAATCAACTGCTCCTGGACCAGTCAATTTCCCTCCTCCCCTCTCAAAAATATTCTTGACATCAGCTGTTGTCCGGTTGCGATTATCAGTCGCTGCTTCAATAATAATCGCCACTCCTTCTGGACCATAACCTTCATAAACCACCTCTTCAAGTTTGCTGTCTCCTTTTCCTGTCACCTTGGCAATCGCTCTTTCAATATTCTCTTTAGGCATATTTGCCTGTTTGGCTCTTTCCACTTCTAGCCTTAATTTAAAATTCTTTTCTAGATCGGCCCCTTCAACGGCGGCAATCGTAATTGCCTTAGCCAATTTAGAAAAAACCTTACCTCTTTTAATATCGGTAGCTTCTTTCTGCCGTTTAATGGTTGACCATTTGGAGTGACCTGACATTAAGTCTAATTTTAGCAAATTTAGGTTAAAAAAACACGGACTTGACACTTAATCGTGATTTATTATATTGTCGAAACCAATGATAAATAATAATCTGGAAAAACAAGCGATTCAAGCCGCCAATAATGGCAATTGGCAAAAAGCGATTAAACTTAATCAAGAATTGATTAATGATAATCATAAAAACATTCCCGCCCTAAACCGTTTAGCAAGAGCTTATTGGGAATTAGGCAAAACTAACCAAGCCCAGAAAACCTATCGTCAAGTTCTTACTCATGACCTATACAATCCAATTGCTAGTAAAAACCTTCAGCGTTTAGGTAAAAAAAGCAAAAAATCCCAACAGAAAAAAACCTATTTAAGTGGTAATCTCTTTATCGAAGAGCCAGGCAAAACAAAGACAATCAAATTAATCCGTTTAGCCTCAAGTCAAGTTCTTTCTGATTTAAGTAATGGTCAAAGGGTGAAATTAGTCCCCAAAAAACGAGCCATCAGTGTGACTAATGAAGAAAATGTTTATCTAGGAACGGTTCCCGATAACCTCTCTATTCGCTTAATCAAATTCATCAAAGGTGGTAATCGCTATCAAGTTTCAGTTAAAGCAGTTGACCGTTATCATTTAGAAATCTTTGTCCGAGAAGTTTTCAGAAGTAGTCGTTTTCATAATTTACCCTCTTTCTCGCCCTCTGGCAGTAATTATCTCTCTTACCTTCCCCCTAAAACTATTTATCAGGATGGTCCCGAAACTACACCTACAGGTGAAGAAGAACCTTAACTTTCCTCATTCTGACCTAAAATAATAAGAATGTCCCAACGTGAATCCTCACCTAAGTCAGATTGAATTTGACAGCCAAAAACCTTGGTTAATTTTTGACTGGTATAAGACTTTTTGACTGCCGCAGTGGTTTTAATCTGACAACCCTTTACCTTTTCTGACCAATCACCTACTTCGATAAGCCGGCCGCCAATATTGGTAATTAACCTGGCTCTTTTAGTAGCCAAACCGGTTTCGCCACTGGCGTTCATCATCGCCATTGCTAAACCTTCTTCACGTAAACGATAATCAGTAAAAAGATTACTGACCACCCGACTAATCCGTTGATTATCGATTCTCTGTGCCTCTTGACCATCTGGTAAGATAAAATCCTCGGCGACTGTCGTTTCACCTAAGTCAATCACTTCAATTTTATGACTCCTAGTTCGGGCGACCATTAACCAAAGTCGAAATAAATCCCAACGACTGAGGTTAGTCAAAGACTTGTCCTTCAAAGTCAAACCAATCAAACGAGAGAAAAAACTCTTAATCCCGACTGACATCTGCCAGTTTTCCCTAACATCTAACCAACCATCTATTGGCATGCCAAAATAAAGTTCGATACTGTCAGCCAATAATTCTATTCCTTTACCCTCAAGTTTACCTAAAGGATAAATTTTTTCGATTCGATAGGGACCATACTCCCCGGCCGCTTCAATATAGGTACCATCAGGAATTGTCAGAAAACTCATTGTTTGAGATCCCGGATCGAAAGAAGCAATGGTGACTGGCTGAATATTTAAAACCAAATTTAGTCTATTATCCCCATCCCAAACCGAGTTCCTAAAAAGATTCAAAATTCGCCAACTAAAGCCGACAAAAAGAATCAGGGAGATAAAAACCAGAATATAAATAATTACTTTCCTTGACTGATTATTTTTCCTTTGTTTTTGTTCGCGTTCCCAGCGAGGCTCTTTCTTCTTTTTCATTCGACACCGTGTTCAATTTTAATTCTTTTAATTTTTTTAGCAATTTCCTCTTTATCAATCCCGAAAAAATGTAAGGATCGGTGAATAATTGACAGGGCCGCTTCAAACTCAGGTTGAATAATTGAAGCCACGCCTAAAGCCTTTAAGCGCGACTGGTCACTAGCGTGATGAATCCGGGAAATAATCTTAACTTCGGAATTAAGATTTTGACAATTGGTGACCACTATTTCTTGGGTAATTTCATCAGGAATCGCCAGAATCACCACCTTGGCTTTATCTACTTGAGCGTAATCAAGAACATCAATATCAGCCGGATCACCATAAAGGGCAGGAATTCCTTCCTTCTTTAGGAGGTTAATTACCTGATGATCATAATCAATAACAATAAAAGGTATTCCTAGCATTCTTAAAGCTCGGGCAATCCAGCTACCAACCCGGCCATGGCCACAGATAACCACATGATTCTCCAAAGCCAATCCGGCGGCCAGGGGTCGCGAAGAATCATAGCGGGTAAATAAATATTGATAAAGTTTAGGAAAATGTTTTTGGCTAATTTTTCTTAAGCGAAGATAAAATTTAGGGGCCAGGAAAATTAGACCTGGAGTTAACAAAAGAGTTAAGGTCGTCACTGACAAAATTAGTGAATAGAGGTAACTGTTAATCAAACCTCGATTCAAACCCAAAGAGGCCAGAATAAAAGCAAACTCGCCTACTTGAACCAGACCAAAACTCACCAAAATACCTGTCCGAGCATGATAGCCAAGATAAAAAGTGAGAATCAAAATAATTAAAAATTTAAAGAAAATGACTCCTAAAGACAAGCCTAAAATTGGGAGGAAGTTAACTAACAAAAACTTGGGGGTTAAAAACATTCCCAAAGAAACAAAAAAAAGAATGGCAAAAATATCTCTTAAAGGCCGAATTTGACTAAAAATAGCGTGGCGTTCGCTTGTCTCGGAAATAATAATCCCCGCTAAGAAAGCCCCCAAAGCAATCGACAAACCTAAAGCGGCGCTAGCTAAAGCCAAAAACAAACAAATAGCGACTACCGCCAAAAGTAATAACTCCCTTGATTTGAGGTCCGCAATCTTACCAATAACAAAGGGTAAGACATTTTTTCCTAAAAGAATGGCCACTGTTAAAAAACCAATCGCCTTAATAACTGAAAGAACAAGCTCACCCCAACCGCCATTACCGACACCGGCTACGGCTGGTAAAATAACGATCATCGGTAAAACCGCTAAATCCTGAATCAAAAGCCAGCCTAACATAATTTCTCCATGAAGGGTGTCTAATTCGCCTCTCTCAGAAAGGATCTTGACGACTACGGCAGTTGAGGAAAGAGA
>Ga0154882_126_pt2 | contig 22625 bp, 33 predicted proteins | sample Rifle2008BG19ft_FD_105854 | JGI IMG/M metagenome (GOLD analysis project Ga0154882, IMG submission 105854) | Microgenomates group bacterium RBG_19FT_COMBO_39_10
AGTGGCAGTCTTTTAAGAAAAGATTTCTTTGTTTTAGTTCCTTCGAAGGTTAAACCAACTTTATTTCGAGCTTTTAGTCCCTTTGCACCTCGACCAGCGGTATGACCACCTTTACCTGAACCATAACCTCGACCGACTCTTTTCTTTTTCCTCCTAGTAGTTTTTGGTAATTTATCTAATTTTATCATTTTAATTTCCTTTTGAACGTTTAAGCTGCTTCAAAGCTTCAAGAGTCGCATAAACATTATTAATCTTATTATTACTCCCCAGGATTTTAGAAACAATATCCTTTATTCCCGCCGCTTCAACCACCACCCGAACCGCACCACCGGCTTTAACCCCTGTTCCTGGAGGAGCTGGTTTGATTAAGATTTTGGCGGCACCTCGTTTAATCCGTACCTCGTGAGGAATAGTAGTTCCTTTAATAGGGACCTCAATCATTTTCTTTTTAGCTTGTTTCATCCCTTTTTGGATTCCAGAAATCACGTCAGGCGCCCTACCCAAACCAATACCAACCCTTCCCTTTCTATCACCAACAACGGTCAGAACCGAAAAGCTAATCCGGTTACCTCCCTTTGTCTTTTTCGAAACTCGATTAACTTGAACCACTTTCTCCTCAAACTCTTTTTCTTCTTGATTTTCCTCTATCATTCTTCTTCTAGGTTGATTAAACATTATTTTATTTTTCTTAATTTTAAATTAATTTTTTAAGCCTTAATTAAAATTTAAGACCTCCTTCTCTAACACCTTCAGCCAGCGCCTTGACTCGTCCGTGATAGCGATAAGGGCCGCGATCAAAAATAACCTTTTTAATTTTCTTTTTCAGCGCTTTTTTTGCTAAGGCTTCTCCAATCAACTTAGCCTTCTCGGTTTTGGTAACTGATTTAACTTCTTTGCTAAGATCTTTCTCGCTCGCTCCCACTAAAGTCTGACCCTGTTCATCATTAATAAGTTGAGTGTAAATCTTTTTATTAGAACGAAAAACCGATAACCTTGGTCTTTCGTTTGTCCCTTTAATTTTTTGTCTGACTCTGTTTTTTCTTTTTAATTTTTGCTCTTTTTTAGTCATCTTTCCTCCTGATTAATTACTACCAGCAGAACCCCCTTCGCCGACTTTACCAGCCTTACCTGGTTTTCGCCTCACTTCTTCATCTTGATAACGGACACCTTTGCCTTTATAAGGTTCGGGCGGTCTAATCTGACGAATCTTAGCGGCCACTTGACCAACTAAGGCTTTATCAATTCCAGAGATTTTGATTGTTTCTTTATCCCCAACTTCAAATTGAATTCCTTTAATTGGTTCAACTACCACTGGATGAGAAAAACCTAAAGACAAAACCAAATTTTGCTCCTGCTTTTCTGCCCGATAACCTGTGCCGACTAATTTTAAGACTTTACTGTAACCTTGAGTGACACCAGTAATCATATTCGCCACTAAAGTTCTTATTAGGCCGTGCAAAGAACGACTAAATTTATCATTCTTTTTCCGAATGACTTTAATTTCGTCTTGACCAATCTCTAATTTGATTTCCGACCGAATCTTTTGCTTCAACTCGCCTAGGGGGCCTTTTACTGTCAAGGTTAAACCATGATAATTAATTCCGACTCCCTCTGGTATTTTAACTGGTTGTTGACCTATTCTCGACATTTTTCCTTTACCATAATTGACAAATAACTTCGCCGCCAAGTTTTTTCTTTTTGGCTTGCTTATCGGTCATTAAGCCTTTAGAGGTAGAAAGAATTCTCATCCCAAAACCACTTCTAATCGGCTTTAGCTTTTTAGCTTGAAGATAAACCCTCAGGCTAGGCTTAGAAACGCGTTCTATATTTGTAATCGCCGGCTCTTGGTGTGGATATTTCAAACCAACAACTAGTTGTTTTTCTTGAGGTTTTTTACCTTCAACTGTTATCTCTTTAAGATAGCCTTCCTTAACCAAAATCTTGGCTAAATTTTCTTTAGTGGCCGAATAAGGCACTTTAAATTTCCTTTTCCGAACAGCATAGCCATTTTTAATTCTAGTAATTAAATCACCAATTGGATCAGTCATTCTACCAACTTGCCTTAGTTACCCCAGGCAACTCTCCTTTATGAGCTAATTCGCGAAAACAAAGCCGACAAAGACCAAAGAGGCGTAGATAGGCTCTTGGCCGACCGCAAAGTTGACAGCGATTATGCTGTCGAGTTGGATATTTTGGTTTTCGACCATCTTTAACAACTTTTGATTTTTTTGCCATTATTTCTCTCCTTTTTCAAAAGGCATACCTAATAACTCTAACAATCTCTTGGCCTTTTCATTTGTTCGGGCATTGGTTACAATCGTCATCTCCAAACCTCTGACTTTGTCCACCTTAGAATGATCAATCTCTGAAAAAACAATCTGTTCTGGTATTCCAAGACTGTAATTACCTTGACCATCAAAGCTCTTCAAAGAAACCCCTTGAAAATCTCTTAACCGAGGCAAAACGACGCTTATCAGCTTTTCTAAAAAATCATACATCCGGCGGCCTCTTAAAGTAACCATCAGGCCAATTGACTGACCTTTGCGTAATTTAAAACCAGCAATTGATTGTCGAGCCCGAGTCGTCTTGGGTCGCTGGCCAGTGATCATCGCTAAATCTTCACTGGCTGCTTCTAAAGCTTTCTTGTTATCTAAAGCCTCACTTAAACCAATATTAACTACAATCTTCTTTAATTTTGGTGCCGCCAAAGAATTACCTAGACCAAATTCTTTGGTCAGTTGAGGGGCAATTTCCTTCTGATATTTTTCTTTTAAATTATTGTTTGACATTTCCGACAAATTCTTGCTTTAACCACCTTATTACGAACCTTACCACTCTTTTGTTCAATCCGATAACCGACTCGGGTCGGCTTTTTGCATTTCGGACAGAAAAGGGCAACGTTAGCTATAGGTAAAGGCTTAACAATTTCAATAATCCCACCTGGTTTTTTATCGCTTTGCTTCCGGGCATGTTTTTTATAAACATTAATACCTGGAATAAGCGCCTTATTGATCTTAGGAAAAATCTTTTCAATCTTTCCTTTGCGACCCTTATCTTTACCCTTAAGAACGATAACTGAATCACCTTTCTTTAATTTCATATGACCTCCGTAGCCAGAGAAGCAATCTTAGCATAACCCAAATCTTTAATTTCCCTAGCCACCGGACCTAAAATTCTGGTCCCTTTCGGATTACCATGCTTATCAATAATCACCGCCGCGTTGTCATCAAAGCGAACAAAAGAACCATCGGTCCGACCCTGTTCTTTTTTGGTTCTAACAATGACGGCCCTAACTACCTCGGCATCTTCAACCACGCCACTAGGATCAGCCTGATCAACAATAGCCACAACAACGTCGCCAATTCTACCAAAGCGTCGCTTTGAACCACCTAAAACCAGAATCACTTTTAATCTTTTCGCCCCAGTATTATCGGCTGGCTTTAGAATTGTTCTTAACTGAATCATTTTTTAACCACCTTTAAAACCTTCCATTTCTTAGTTTTGCTGATTGGTTTTGTCTCCGTAATAATGACTTGATCACCAACTTTAACTCCCAATTCATCATGGGCATGAAATTTTTTCTTAACTTTCATTCTCTTTTTATAAATAGGATGAATCTTAAGTCTAACAACCTCAATAGTAGCCGTTTTATTCATTTTAGTCCTAATAACTTCACCTTTAAATTGTCTCATTTAGTTAACTCCTTTTCTCTTAGAATTGTTTTTAAAAACGCCAATTGATGACGCTGATTCATCAATTGATGAAAGTTCTTAAGCTTACCCGCTTTTAGCTCTAATCTCAACTCAGCTAATTTTTCTTCTACCTTACCTATCTCTTTTTGCAATTGAACGATGGTTTTTTGATGTAATTCCTGCTTTTCTTTGTTTTTCATTCTAATCCTTCTTAATAAACTTGGTTCTAAAAGGCAATTTTGCTCCGGCTCGCTTAATCGCTTCTTTAGCGATTTTTTCATCAACACCGGCCAGTTCAAAAATAATTCTGCCAGGTGTAACTACGGCAACATGATGATCAATCGCGCCTTTACCCGATCCCATCCTGACACCTGCTGGTTTCTTAGTAACTGGTTTATCGGGAAAAACTCGAATCCAAATTTTACCTTGTCTTTTGGTTTGATGGGTAATTGCTTTCCGAGCCGCTTCAATTTGCCGGGCCATCAGCCAACCACGACCAAGACTTTTTAAACCATAATCACCAAAAGTCAGAGTCGAACCCCTAATCGATTTACCTTTCATTCTACCCCGAAATTGTTTCCGGTATTTAGCTCTTTTTGGTTCTAGCATGATTATTCTTCTTTCTCGCCTTTATAAACCCAAACTTTCACCCCAACGTAACCAAATCTAGTGATGGCCGGAATTTGAGCATAGTCAATTTCCGCTCGCAAAGTCTGTAAAGGAACGGCTCCCTTTTTAAAAGTTTCGGTTCGACTAATTTCTGCCCCACCGACTCGACCTGAGAGAGCAATTTTAATCCCCTGAGCGCCGGCATCCATAGCTCGTTCAATCGTTTTATTGGCCACTCGACGATAAGGCATCCTTTTCTCTAATTGCTGAACGACTCGAACCGCTATCAATTGGGCTGATAATTCTGGTTCTTTGACTTCTTCAACATCCAACTCCAAATTCTTTTCTGGTTCAGTTAGACTCACCATCTTCACTAAGTCTTTTTTTAAAAGTTCTAGGCCAGAACCGCCTCGACCAATGACCACTCCTGGCCGAGAGACTTTTAAGGTAATTTTCATTTTGTTAATTGATCGTTCAATCTGAGCTTCAACGATACCGGCTAAAGCTAATTTATCCATAAGATAACGACGGATTCGATGATCCTCTAAAATATTTTTTCGATATTGTTTGGAATCACGAGCAAACCAGCGTGATCGCCACTGCTTAGAATTTGTTAATCTAAATCCAAACGGATTAATTTTTTGTCCCATGTTTTTTTCCTTTTTTAATTTTAGCCGAAACCGGTTTTTTCTCTTTCTTGATTGATTTTTTAGCCTTTTTTTCTTCCTCACCTTCAAGAATAATTTTGATATGAGCCATCTTCTTCAAAATCTGATGAACTCTGCCTTTAGCAACAAAACGATAACGTTTCATTTGAGGGCCTTTACTAATTTCTAATCTTTTAATTTTCAAATTATCTTTTTCAAGATGAAAATTATTTTCGGCATTGGCAATCCCTTGTCTTAAAGTTTTTAACAATAATCTGGCAGCCTTTTTATTGAAACTTTTCAAGATTATCTCTGCTTCTAGAGCCTTTAGGCCGCGAATCTCAGCCGCTACTAAACGTAACTTCCTTGGTGTTTGGCGAACAAATTTGGTTTGAGCAATAACTTCCATTTTTCTTTAAGTTTTAGTAACAAGTCGCTTAACCACTCGACCATGACCCCGAAAAGTCCGAGTCGGCGCAAATTCACCTAACCGTTGACCAACCATGGCCTCGGTGACAAAGACATCAATAAAATTTCGACCATTATGGACCTGAAAAGTGTGGCCCACAAATTCTGGCGGAATTTGACTAGCTCGAGCCCAAGTTTTAATTGGCTCTTTTTTACCCGTTTCTTTTTGAACCATAACCTTTTTTAACAATTTTTGGTCGATATATGGTCCTTTTTTACTAGATCTACTCATAGCGCCTCTTTCTACCTTTAATGATTAATTTATCACTATATTTCTTTGATTTTCGCGTCTTTTTCCCTAAGGTCTTTTTTCCCCAAGGTGACTTAGGGCTAGGCATACCAATCCCGGAACGACCTTCACCACCACCGTGCGGATGAGAACTGGGATTTTGAGCCACTCCTCGAACCGAGGGGCGAATCCCCATATGCCTTTTTCTGCCCGCTTTACCTAGTTTTCTGGTTTTCAATTCTGGCTTACCAACCTGACCAACAGTGGCGTAACAATCTTCCTTAATTAACCTTTGCTCGCCTGATGGTAATTTGACAATAACATAACCTTTTTCCTTACTGGCAATCGTTGCCCCAGTGCCTGCGCCACGAACAATTTGACCACCCTTACCTGGCGTTAATTCGATATTATGGATAACTGTTCCCATTCTAATTATCTTTAAGGGTAAGGCATTACCAGGTTTAATTTCCGCTTTTTCACCAGCCATAACCAAATCGCCAACTTTTAAACCAACTGGGGTAAGAATGTACCTTTTTGCCCCATCCGAATAGTGCAAAAGAGAGATATCGGCTCCACGATTAGGCGAGTATTCAATCGAAACGACTTTAGCTTCGATATCTCGTTTATCTCTCCTAAAATCAATTTCTCTTAAAAACCTTTTTTGTCGACCACCCTGGTGGCGGGTTGTTACCCTGCCAAGAGCATTTCTACCCGAATGTTTCTTTAAGATTTTCTTTAATTTTTTCTGTTTTCTCGCCATTTTTTTATTCTCCAGTTTCAAAAATATCAATTTTTTCGCCTTCAGCTAATTCAACTACGGCTTTTTTCCAATCTGGCTGCTTCACCGGCTGACGATTACGGCCACTCCGCTTAGTTTTTCCTCGAAAATTCACCGTTCTCACCTTGATAACCTTAACACCAAATGTCTTCTCAATTGCTTGGGCAACCTCTAACTTACTAGCTCTTTGATCAACCTCAAAAACATAACGCCCCCAGGCTGATTCTTGAGTTCCTTTTTCAGTAACAATTGGTCTTTTTAAAATATCTTTAGCTTTCATTATTTCAGAAAAGTTTCTTTTAATTTTTTAATACTTTCTTCCATTAAGACAACCTGCTTTTGACTCAGAACCTGGTAAGGGTTAAGCTGATTAGCCTGAACCAATTGAACCCCAGCCAGATTCCTTGAGGCCCGAATAACATTCTCTAAAACCTCTGGCAAAACCAAAAGAATCTTCACTTCCTTTTTCTTTTTTTCCTTTAAGGGCAGCTTAGTAAGAATCGTAGCCATGGTTTTAGTTTTTGGTTCCACTTTCCCCAGTCCCTTAACCGCAATGATTTCTTCTTCCTTAAATTTACTTGTTAGAGCGGAGAATAAGGCTTGGCGCTTCATTTTCTTGCTCATTTTCAACTTATAATTTTCCTTGCCCGTTGGGCTGTGAGCCCGGCCACCACCAACGAAAATCGGAGCATAACGATCACTATGACGGGCCCGACCTGTACCTTTTTGACGCCAAATTTTTCTTCCGGAACCTGCCACTTCGGCCCGAGTTTTGGTTTTAGCGCCGGCTTTTCTTTGATTTGAAAGATAAACTTTAACAGCCTGAGCCATTAAAAGTTTATTAATCTTCGCCTCAAAAATCTCCTTAGGCAGACTAATTTGACCTGCTTTTCTACCAGTAATTGTATAGAGATCAACTTTAGCCATTGTCTTTTGCCTCCTCAACTGGTTCTTCTTTTGTTTTTTTCTCTTTTTCCTCCACTGATTTTTCCTCCTGACCTGATTGTGGTTTGGCTTCAGTTTCTCCAGCAGCTACCAAAGCTTCTTTGGCTTCTTCTTCTCGCCGCAAACGTTCAGTTCGCTGCTCCTCGGTTTCTTCAATCTCCTTTTTACCTACCTCCATTAAAGGCACAAAACGCTTGGTCTTGCCCGTTTTGGTAATAATCAAAAGCCCGTTTTGGGCGCCTGGCACCAATCCTTTGATTAATAATTCTTCATTTTCCTTATCAATTGCCTGAATTGTCAATCCCTTGACGGCTATTCGAGCATTACCGGCCCTCCCGGGCATTTTCTTACCTTTATGAACTCTACCAGGAGTGGTGCCTTGACCAATTGAACCTGGTGCTCTTTCTCGATCAGATTGACCATGGGTTCGCGGTCCACCTTTAAAACCCCAACGCTTCACAACACCGGTAAAACCCTTACCCTTTGACCAACCAGTCACTTTTATCTGGTCGCCTGGCTGAAAAATATCAGCGACTTTAAGCCGCTCACCCACTTTAATTTCATCCCCAAGAGGCTTCTCTAATCTAATTTCCCGCAAAAAACGAGGAGCCTTTTCTAATTTAGCTCCTCTTAAATGTCCTTTTAATGGTTTCTTAATCTTAGTCATCTTTTTTTCTCCCCAGCCGACCTGAACTGCATGATAGCCATCTTTTTTTTCATCTCGAATCTGAACCACATAACAAGGTCCAGCCTTAATTCTGGTTACTGGTATCCTGGTGCCATCTTGAGTAAATCTCTGATTGACTTCTTTTTTTATGCCTAAGATTGTGTTTAACATTTTGACCACCAAAAAGAGTGCCGGAGGCACTCTTAGGGTTACTCCATTAACTAAATTAGTTTACTTTCAATAGGTGTTTAACCTCACCTCCATTAGCAAATATTATAGAAAAATTCAGGATAAAAAGCAAGCTGATTTTATTGTGAGTAAAATTAGAGCTAATTTAATCAATTCCCCAGAATTTCTTCTCGCCCTCTTCATCTGGACCAATGAATTTCAGTTGTAAAAAATCCTTTAAGTCACTAATAAAATGGCCAATGCCAAAAGAAAAAGATAATTGTCCTAAAAGATGCTGATAAAAAAATAAACCAAGCAGCATTAACATCACCCCATAAATCCAATGATGAGGAGCCCAAGTGGGATTATTAAGTTTCATATTAAGATAATAATGGCTCCATCTTCCAAGTAGATATCCTATTAAAGTAGCAATGACGAAAAAGAGGATTTTCCAGATCATTTTCTTAATTCTACCAAACCAAACGATATTGACCTTTTAATTTTTCTGCTATAATTATTTACATTATATGCTGGTTAAAAAAATTATTCTCATTATCCTTGCTTTAGGAGCAGTTGGTACCTTAAGTTTTTTTCTTCTTAATAAAAATAGTTTGCCAGAGGTTACTCAGCAGGTTGGGATGGAAAAAGAAAATCTCGATGACCAATGGTTAACCTATACCAATGATTCTTATCAATACGAAATTAAGTATCACCGTGACTGGCACAAGCAGGAAGAAAATGAACCACCCTACCCTCCGCCACCTGCGGGAATGAACTTCAGCCGGCGTTGGCTTGAACCACTAGAGGTTTGTGATTTTCAGATTTCATCAAGCGATATCGTTGATAATTTTGAAGGGGAAATTGAGAGTCTCTCCCAAGACACTAATAAGCAAATGTCTCAAGCAGTAATCGCTGGCCAAAAGGCAACCAAGTTCGTTAGTTCAACCGAAAACCAATTAGTTGAGAGCTATTACCTAACTTATAAAAGAAATTCATTTAGTTTGGGATTTAATATTCTCCGAGGGGAACACTTTAATACCTGTCAACAGGTCTTTAACCAGATGATTGCTTCTTTTAAGCTTTTATAGCTTTTATTAATAATCTTGTTGGCATTGAAGAATATTTCTTATAGTCTTTTTTATTCTTTTTAGCCTTTTTACCCACAGGGGTGGGTTCTTCAACACTTAACAGTTCAAAACCAAAACTCATAATCATGTTTATATAGTCAGAAAACTTTTTCGGGTGATATTTAATTTCTGTTCCCCAAGGTGTTTTCTCTATCTTTGCTTTATTACTAAAGTATTCTGAATGATTACTAACAAACCGAAGTGGATGAATAGTAATAAAAAATAGATATCCTCCTTTTGCTAACCATCTAGAAATACTCTCCATTGTTTTCTTAAAATCCTTTTGACTTAAATAATTAAAAGTCATATTACTTACGACAAGGTCTAAGCTTTCATTCCGTAGTTTTAAATTAGACAAGTTTGCCTGTATAAACCTTATATTGGGAAAAGAATTTCGGGCGATATTTAGCATATCAGGACTTATGTCAGTTCCGATAAGATTTTTTTCCCTCACTCCCAAATCAAGAAGTAGTTTTATTGTTCTTCCAGTTCCACACCCAGCATCAAGAACTCGCATCTTACTTTCCAATATTGGTTTTAAATGCCTTTCCGTTGCTGGTTTTTCTACAAATTTCCAACTAAATGATTTCTCTGAAAACTGAATATATTTAGCAGCTTGCACACCTGAGTATTTTACTTTCATGGGGAGTCAATTATATCACTAGCTATGTAAATACAAAAACCCAGTAAATCGGGCTTTTCTATCCCTGACTCCCTATCGTGGACGAAGTTAGAACTGGTTTGAGCTTTAAATGCTAAGAATATAAATACTTAATATTGCTAAAACAAGCCCTGTTATTTTTATTAATGTCAGTCTTTCGCCAAAAAATAGCAGACCAATGATCGCCGAAAAAATAATTGTAGAAATTGACAAAAGAGGTAATCCAAGGCTAATAGGAGCCTTCTTTTGATACATCAAAAAATAAAGAAGGCTGCCAAAAGCACTAAAAATTCCTGCTAAACAAGCCAGTTTTACTCCTTTTGAGGTAATGGTTATTTCTTGACCAGTTGTTTTGAAAATAAAAATTAACCCCAAAGTAATTATTGCTGAGGCGACTGAGAGAGAAATTGACCCAACAAGAGCATGTAGATGATTGCTGCTCAATTTAAGAAAAGCGTTGTAGATGGCAAAGAAAAAACCAGCGGCTATGCCAAAAATTACCCAATTCATGTTTTCATTATACCAAACAAAAAAAGCCCATTAGCTTGGGCTTTCTGAAATTAGTTCGGCCAATAAAGCCATTTACAAACTCCAAATGTAAATTGGTCCAACCAAAAACCTTTTGCTGGGAAACCAATTTTAAATCACGATCCGGCTATTTTTGTCAATTTGATAACCGTAACGACTCCATTCTTTTCATTTCCCTGAACCCTGGCCATAGAACCAAGCTCTAATTTGCTTTTATCACAAACTTCTTCCCCACTACCCAAATCACATTTACTTGAGGCATTAAAGGCGAGATTAGCTGTGTTAGCTGGCCGACCGGGTGATTCGTAAAGCAAAACCCAATTACCAGTTTGCCTTTCGGCATTAGCATCCCAATCAGTTAAATTGCCTGTCTTATCAAAATTCTCGACCAAAACCGGCTGGCTATCTGATTCGTCAAGGTCTTGTTCAGCCTCTTCTATTGGAGCACTTGTCTCTTCGGAACTACTACCAGTGGGTAATTGAATTCCTGGCAAATTTATTGGTTTCTTGATTATTTTTGCCCCACCATAAACGACTATGGCTCCTACCACCAAAAGAATAATCAAAATTAACAAAGCCGCTCCTTGTTCGTTTTTTGATTTTCTCATCTTTCCTCACCCCCTTTCTTTTTCCTTTAAAAGGTTCCTAATTCTCTCCTGTGGATAAAGTTAGAACTTACTCACTAATTTTCTTTTCTAGACAAATATCTATCTCTAAGTACCCATTACTACGATAAAAATCCAAGGCTTCTCTATTTTCCACATAGCAATTAAGATATATTTTCTGGAAACCTTCTCGCTTTGCCCAATCTGTTATGGTGTCTAATATTTTTTTACCGATTCCTTGTTTCTTTTTTTCAGGTATTACTCCTAGATTATCAATTTCAAAATACCTACTTTTACGATATGATACTTCTTTTTCTTCGCCATTCGCGTATCCAATCATCTGTCCATCCTCTTCAGCGATCAAAAAACACCCCTTTCTACTTCTAATTGCTTCTTTGAAATATTTCTCTCCCTGAGGGGTATAGGCAAAGTCCTCAACAGCATCTTCGTCATATTCAGAATTATTCATGAAGATTTGCTTATTCAATTTTTTTACGGCTGGTAAATCGCGGATCGTTGCTTTCCGGATAGTTATCACAATTGAATTATATCAAAAGTGGTTCAACAATTTTTATCTGAAGTAGAACATCTATCTTCAAACTTACTCCCTATCGTGGGCGATGTTCAGACTAGTTGGGAACAAATTTAAGCAAGAAAAATCTAATAAATGAAACCAAAGATACTTGTTCGCAGAATCACTCGGGAAGAGAGTGATTAGAGCTGGATAAATGACCGGACAAAAATTTATCATATGTTGATATAGTTATAAATAGTCTCCGCAGGAAGTCTCACTTCAGGTTTAGGAGTTTGATAGTAAGTGGTTTGTTATTTATTTAAATATTTCTCTAAGAAAGCTAAGGATTTTTTGCCAAAAGGTTAGTTTTGTTTCAGACAAAGGAGTAATTATTGGTTCTGGATTTGAAGTAATTTGTGGTGTGGGACTTGGTTGTTGTTCTATTTTTTCTTTAATCAGTTCTGTTGTCTGACCCAAGACTTCATTTTCCGAGGTTGTCTTTTTAGCTACAGCCAATTTTTCAGTTTTGGCAGAAATGTAATTAGACCACCTTCCCGGAGCGCAGCCGTTGCCGGCTCTGATTGTAAAATAATAGGTAGTGCTTGGGGCAAGAGCTTTTATAGTGTAGTTGACTACTCCAATCTTTTGAGCGGAATTAAATTGGGTGCCAAAACGCCAGTCGCCTTCCTTATAACCATAGGCAATAAAATAATAGGAAACATAATCGGTAACCGGCATAAAATATAAAGTGGCGGAATTTTCAGTGGTATCAATTTGAAATAATTTTGGCGCAGTTAAAGGCGGCCAATCTCCACAACCAAGGGCAGAAGTAGAACTTGTAGAAGTAGAACCGGTATCTTCTGCTACCGTAAAAGTAGTGAAATGGGCAGCCGTAAAAGTAACTAAATGAGTCGTTCGGTTATAACTTAATCCGGACACAATGCCACCAGTATCAGTTTGTCCATCAACTAATATTTTTGGGCTGTTTAGGGTAATACTATACATCGTTAAAGAAGCTTGGGTATCGGTTAAATCTTTAATGAGGTCAGCGTCAAGGCTGATTACTCCCTGGGAAATGCTTAATTTGCTGTCTAATGATTGCATCCAGGTCAAAGCATCGCGATCAGTGAAATTCATCTCCGCCAAAAAAGTTATTTTGCCAATGTTTTCTCCACCTTCACTTTTCAGGAAATATAATCCGGAGATACGGGAAAAGTCGCCTTGATCGCCTAAGTTTGTGGCTACACCTTCATTGGTCATTTGTGTAGTAATAGTACTGATTGTTGGACATTCACCAGAACCTGGGTTGCACCATCCGCGAGTAGGAGAAGCGGCCGAATTCCAGGTTTGTTCATCTAAGTTGTAATAGGCAGATTTGCCTTGTTCTATGGTAACGCCAGTGGCGTCACTCGGATCAGCACCAGGATCACAAGTTTCGCTACCGTACTTTACGGCATAAACACTATTACTCTCATCTCTGAAAATTACCAAACAGGCGCCATCATCAGGGATACGAGTGTCATTATCGGTCGCGAAAGTCAAAAAACCGCCGCGGGGGACGCTCCCACTTAAATCTTGTGAATAGAAATAAGTGTAGTTTGGTTCTGTACCCTGATAAATTACCAATCTCCACCCGGAAAGACTAAGAGCTGTGTCCTGATCAGGATTTAGCAGCTCAATCCATTCTTCGCCGCCAGCACTAGGCTGCGCTACAAACTCGTCAATCATTACCACAGGATCACCATTTGCCCTTACCGGAGAAATTCTTACGACAACGGCAAAAAAAGAGAAACAAAGAAGAAGCAGAAAAACAAAAACTAGTTTTTTCATCACTAAAAACATTTTTACCTTTTTTGATAAAAATGTCAACATCTTATCCATCCACCACATATTGGAATTATTAGGGTAATCAGTTTACCAAAGTCATAAAGGAACCCAGAACCACTGTCTGTCTGGGTCGCTTTGATCTGAAAGGGAGTGATTTTAATAAGCTTGTCTAAGAAATCAGCCAACGTTCTTGAAAAATGACTCTTGTAGATGTAGGAGAAAGTAAATTCAGAAATGATATCAATGTCAGTAAGAATATACCTCTTGATTCCATGTTCGAATCTAACATTTGAAGTTGCGAAGAATATTTAAATTTGCTTAACTTATATTAGAGTTAGAAAATGATGAAAATAATTACAGATAAATTAACCGCCCTGAAGAAAATAAAGCTATCCAAACTCCATTTAATACTCATAGCTTTGGGCTTATTGGTTTTACTAGGTACAATCTCTGCTATTTATTTACAGAAAAGGCAACAAGGTTTCTTAAGAGAGGGGTCTGGACAACCACAGGGTTGGGGACAAAGACCGGGAGGAGCTCAGGATCTCGGCGAACCGCCATCGACCTCTCTCAAACCGCGTTGGAGTGGTTCTATTCCCAAACCCCCCAAAGAAAAGATTACCTACTACAAAGGCATTTGGGGTGCGACATGGATTTATCCGGAAGAACATTCCAATCTTAAACCTGAACCTGAAAAATACCGCGGTTGGGGAGTGAATATTATTAATATCTCCCCAGGTTTTGAAATTAACAAAAACGGCGAGGTGCGCTACCCTTTGGACTTCCCTACTTATGAAGATATGGATGCCAGGATTGGCGAAATTGCCGAAATGTTTTACAAAGAAGATATTTATTTGGCCATGACGATTCAGGTTCATTATAAAGAAGAGTTTGTCCGCGGGGCCGAATGGGGCGGAGAAACGGCTTATATACCCAAGGAAAAGACACAAATTCCTGGATATTTCAAAAATTTTGACAATATTGTTGTTGATATGGCCAAAATCGCCCAAAAATATCACTTGGAATTGTTTTCGCCGTTAGGTGAACCGGAGAATGTATTTTACGATCCTAAATTAGCTTCCGATTGGAGTCAACAGGTTCTGCCCAAGGTTAAGAAATACTACAAAGGTAAAGTTTATTACAAGGGTGATTTACACAAAGGAGAGGGGGACAATATGAACTTCAGAGGCTATGATGTTTTAGGAATTATGCCTCACCCGGCTGAGTTAGCGTATAATTTTAAGGCTCTCCGAGAAAAAGTGGTTATCAATATGGACAAAGGTCTGGCTTGGGCCAAAAGAGATGGAGTAAATGAGGTAGTCGTAGCCGAACATGGATATGAAGGAGGGGGCAAGATGTGGCCTGCAGAAAACTTCGATATCCTCTTGGAAGAAAGCAGTAAAAGATTAAACGGGATTTTTTTAAGCGATCCATTTCCAACAGTTCTAAAAACAAAACAAGGTGAGCAAATTATCTCTGTGATGAAAAGGTGGTTTTCCTCCAAGTAACCAGTCTGCTCCGCGGGCAAGACTCGAACTAACATTAAACTTACATCTTGATTTCAATATCAACGCCTGCGGGCATTTCGAGGTGCATTAAGGAGTCAATTGTTTTACTAGTTGGTTCAAGAATATCAATTAATCTTTTATGAGTAAGAATTTGGAATTGTTCTCTGGCGTCTTTGTCAGTGTGGGGACTGGTGGTAACCGTAATCAGTTTTCGGTGGGTTGGTAAAGGCACAGGACCCACTACCTTGGCACCACTAGCTAAGGCTGTTTCTAAGATTTTTTCGCAACTTTCATCGATGACTCGATGATCATACGCTTTTAAACGTACCCTTATTCTGCCTTTTGGCATTTTTTCTTAGGCAATAATTTTACTAATTACTCCCGCTCCGACAGTGTGGCCACCTTCGCGAATAGCAAAACGGAAGCCTTCCTCCATGGCAACCGGCTGAATAAGTTTGACTGTCATCTTGGCATTATCACCAGGCATGACCATTTCCACTCCTTTAGCGAGAGTGACTTCACCGGTTACGTCTGTAGTTCGAACATAAAATTGAGGTTTGTAACCGCTAAAGAAAGGAGTGTGACGACCACCTTCTTCTTTGGTTAAGATATAAACTTCTGCCTCAAATTCTTGATGAGGCTTGATGGTACCGGGCTTGGCTAAAACTTGGCCTCGCTCAACGTCTTTCTTTTCAATTCCTCGAAGGAGGATGCCGACGTTATCGCCAGCCTCACCTTCATCAAGAGTCTTGCGGAACATTTCAACACCAGTGACCGTGGTTTTTTGGGTATCGCGTAGACCGACAATTTCGATTTCATCACCAACTTTAATTTTACCTCGTTCGATTCTCCCGGTAACAACCGTCCCTCGACCTTTAATAGAGAAAACATCCTCAAGAGGCATCAAGAAAGGTTTATCTAAAGGCCGTTTAGGTGTCGGAATATTTTCATCAACCGCCTTCATCAGCTCAAGAACGGTTTTTTCTGCTTCAGCATCGCCCTCAATGGCCTTAGCGGCGGAACCTCGGATAATCGCAATTTTGTCACCAGGGAATTTATATTTAGTTAAAAGTTCCCTGATTTCCATTTCAACCAGATCAAGCATCTCTTTGTCCTTAACCAAATCAACTTTATTTAAGAAAACGACCATGGATGGCACATCAACTTGACGAGCTAAGAGAATGTGCTCTCGAGTTTGAGGCATTGGACCATCATCGGCGGCAACAACAAGAATGGCACCATCCATTTGGGCAGCCCCAGTAATCATGTTTTTGATAAAGTCTTTATGTCCGGGACAGTCAATGTGAGCATAGTGACGCTTTTCCGTCTCATACTCAATGTGGGAAATAGAAATTGTCAAACCTCGTTCTTTTTCTTCAGGAGCGTTATCAATCTGATCAAAGGGGATATATTTTGTCCCCGTATTGGCTTTCTCCAAAACCTTGGTAATGGCCGCGGTTAAAGTCGTCTTGCCATGGTCAACGTGACCAATGGTCCCAATATTAACGTGAGGTTTTTCTCTTTTAAATTTTGTTTTTTCAGCCATTTTTTTCCTTAATATTATTTTAGCTAATTCTCGAGTATTTTACAAGACTGTTTTTCCTTTTGCAAGCCCTATTTATTTTTCTCTGCCAGAAGTAGCTCCAGCTTTAGTGGAAACAATTTTTTCCGTAATATTAGCCGGCACTTCTTGATAATGAGAAAATTCCATATAGGGATTGGCCCTACCCTGAGTAATACTCCTCAAAGTGGTGGCATAACCTGAAACTTCGGCCAAAGGAATGAGAACCGTAATTACCCGAATATTGCCCCGTGCCTCTGTTTCCTGAATTTGAGCCCGCTTACTAGACAAATCGCCAATAACATCACCCATAAACTCATCAGGCGTAGTCACTTCTAATTTCATAATCGGTTCTAAGAGAACCAAATTGGCTTGCTTGGCCGCCGCTTGAAAACCCATTGAACCAGCAATCTTAAAAGCAATATCTGAAGAATCAACTTCATGATAACTGCCGTCATAGACCGCCACAGACACATCAGTCACCGGATAACCTACTAAAATTCCTTTATCCATCGCCTCCTTAACACCCTTTTCAATCGCCGGAATGTAAACAGAAGGAATGGCTGTTCCTCGAATTTCATTGGTGAACTTAAAGCCCTCACCTCGACCTAAAGGCTCCAGTCTAAGAAAACAATGACCATATTGACCTCGGCCACCTGATTGACGAATATATTTACCTTCGCCTCTAGCCATCTGGGTAATTGTTTCCTTGTAGGCGACTTGGGGCTGTCCAGTCCTGGCTTCGACCCCAAACTCCCGCTTCATTCGGTCAACAATAATTTCCAGATGCAACTCACCCATACCAGAAATAATTGTCTGGCCAGTCTCCCGATCAGACTTAATTTGAAAAGTCGGATCTTCTTCAGAAAGACGATTAAGAGCATAACCAAGTTTTCCTTGGTCAGCCCGGGTTTTAGGTTCAATCGCAAGAGAAATGACCGGCTCAGGAAAAGTAATCGATTCTAAAACAATCGGCTTGGCTTTATCACAAAGAGTATCACCCGTCGCCGCTTCTTTCAAACCAACAATGGCAATAATTTCTCCGGCTTCAGCCGTTTCAATTTGCTCTCGATTGTTGGCATGCATCAGCAGTAAACGCCCCACTCTTTCAGACCGTTTTTTGGTACTATTGTAAACTTCTTTACCGGCTTTTAATGTTCCCGAATAAATCCGAATATAAGTTAGTCTACCCACATGGGGGTCAGATTGAATTTTAAAGGCTAGAGCCGCAAAAGGGCCCTTAGGATCACAAGTTCTTTTTTCTTCCTCACCCGTTTCAGGGTTAGTCCCTTTAATGGCCGGAACATCAAGCGGATTGGGTAAAAAATCAACCACTCCATCTAAAATAGGTTGAACACCTTTATTACGCAAGGAGGCTCCGGTATAAACCGGGACAAGTTGATTAGCGATGGTTGCCTGACGAATGCCTGTTTTTAATTCTTCAAGGCTAATTTCTTCACTCCGTAAAAATTTTTCTGTAAGATCTTCATTGGTTTCGGCCACTAATTCAACCAATTCTTCTCGATACTTTTTCGCTTGCTCAACTAGATTGGCGGGAATTTCTTTGGTTTCAAATTTCTCTCCGGTTTTATCCTTTTCTTCCCAAATCAGGGCTTTTTGATTGAGAACATCAATTACACCAACAAAATCTTTTTCACTACCAATCGGCATTGTAAGAACAATCGGCTTAGCTCCTAAACGATCTTTAATCATCCCCACTGTCCGTTCAAAGTTTGCTCCCAATTTATCCATCTTGTTAATGAAGCAAAGGCGGGGAACATGATAACCGTCAGCTTGGTGCCAAACTTTTTCTGACTGAGATTGAACCCCTTCCTCAGCATCAAAAACAACAATCCCGCCGTCTAAAACTCTTAAAGAGCGTTCTACTTCAGCCGTAAAATCAATATGGCCGGGAGTATCAATAATATTAACTCGATAGTCACGCCAAAAAGCGGTTGTCGCTGCTGACACAATCGTAATCCCCCGTTCCTTTTCTTGCTCCATCCAATCCATCTGGGTAGTACCTTCATCGATATCGCCGATTTTATAGCTCTTGCCAGTATAATAAAGGACCCGCTCAGTTGTGGTCGTTTTACCAGCATCAATATGGGCAATAATACCAATGTTCCGAACTTTTTCAATCGGGACTTTTCTTATGGTAACTGTTTCGTTTTTTTCGGCCATCTTTCTGTCTTTATTTTATCAATTTTTAGGCAAATAAAAAACCGCCTCTGTCAAGAAGTAGGTTTGCTTCGAGTTTATTCTAACAAAATCCTATTGATTACTCAAACGTAATGTCCTAATAACCTCGTTCCTTCCCTGAACTCCTTGTTTTCTCAAACAACTCTTGTTGAATCTCATCATCTTCTGTTTCGAAATGATGGTCGCTTGCAAAATCTCTTACTTCCATCATTCCAAACATGCCTGAACCATCAAAAACAACAAAAGTGCCATGTTGAGGTAATCTACAATTACCTACGACCCTATTAGTTTGGTGGTGTTCAACGCAAAGCTCGGTTAAATCACCTTCAGCTCTGATAACCAGTCTATCCTTCATCCAAGCAACCATCTCACTCCTTCTAAGGGAAAATGAACCTTCTATTTCGTCCCAACAATCCCGACAGATTGCCTTTGCTGTGGGTTTTCTAATCGACATAAACTAAAAAATTGCTTTTGGGCAGGTAATAAAATAAAAATAATAGAATCCTGACTTCTATTCAAAAACCTCTTTGTCGGTAAAGCTTAGGATCAATCACCTTTACCATAGCTTGAGTATCAAGAGTTTCATCTAAAAATTGGTTAATCTTTTTTACTTGACTCGCTGGCTTTTTCAAAACTTGATTATAGTTAATATAGATGACTTCAATATTGGGTTGCTTGCCCAACCATAATTTAACCTCTTTTAAATGCTTTTTGAATAAGGTAGCCATCTTTTTATCACTGGCTTTATTCACTGGTTTGCCTCTTCTTTTAAGCATTTGTCTTTGGGAAGCAAGAATCTCTTCCATCTTCCGTTGCATAAAAATTACTTTGTAATTGTAGTCTTTGGGTAAATATTTTAAGAATTCAGACACCATCTTAACGGTCTTACCTTGAACCTGTTTAAGCCAAGTTTTATCCCGCCTAATCTGTTTAACTTTTTCAAATTCATAATAACCTTTAGGGTTATCCTCATCGGCCTTTCTCAGATTATCTGTCAAAACAGACATCCCACCGGCTTTCATCATCTTCATCATCATTGAGGTACCAGAACGAGGTAAACCAGAAACAATCGTAACCGTTTTTTGTTTCATTAAGTCAATTTTAGCAAACGTCGTGAATAAAAAAAGCTACCACCTGAAGTGAGCAAAGGCTTTATTAGCTTCAGCAATCTTATTAATTTCTTCTTTCTTAGCGACTGCGCCACCTTCTTTTTTAGCCGCCTCGATTAACTCAACCGCTAACTTCTCATAAAAGTGATGGTATTCCTTACTAGGTCTTGCTTGGGCGGCCTGAATAAGCCAACGAATAGCCAATGATTCTCGCCGGTCACCTTTAACCGGTATTGGTACTTGGTAAGCAGCACCGCCAACCCGACGAGGTCGAACCTCCATTTGAGGTTTAACATTTTCCAAAGCTTGATGAAAAACTTCCAAAGGATTACTCTTGGTTTTTTCTTCAATAAGTTTAAAAGCCTGATAAACGTGTTTTTGAGCAACTGATTTCTTTCCCTGACGCATCGTCCGATTGATCAATTTGGTTACTAACCGGCTTTTGTAGATCTCATCAGGAATGACCGTCCTTTTTGGTGCTTTTTTACCTCTCATTGTTTTCTCCTTTCTCTTCTTCTTTTTTCTCAGTTCTTTCTTCACTCTTTCCGCCACCAGCCGCTGGTGTAGCGGCGGCGCCCTTACGGGTACCATATTTGGATCGAGCCTTTTTTCTGTCCTCTACGCCAGCCGTATCAAATTTACCTCTAACCACATGATATTTTACTCCTGGTAAATCTTTAACTCGACCACCTCTAACTAAAACAACCGCATGCTCAGCCAAATTATGGCCTTCACCAGCAATATAGGCGGTCACTTCTTTTTTATTAGAGAGCCTAACTCGAGCCACTTTTCTTAAAGCCGAGTTAGGTTTCTTAGGAGGCATTGTTTTGACATAAAGAACTACTCCTCGTTTAAAGGGATTGGTCACTTCTGTCATTCGCCTGTCTTTGGTATTAAAAGTTTTTCGCAAGGCAGCCGCTTTGACCTTTTTTCTTGTTTTCTTTCTGCCTTTACGAATTAATTGACTGATTCTTGGCATATTTTTATTTTATCACGAATTTAGGTTCAAATAAAGGAGTTTTTCACTCTTCAATCTTGGCTCGCTCCGGAGTCACCGGAATTAAACGACCAATGATTACATTTTCTTTAAGCCCGAGCAACTTATCTTCTTTCCCTTCAACTGCGGCATCGGTCAAAACAATGGTGGTTCTTTCAAAAGAGGCAGCCGAAAGCCAGGATTCGGTGTAAATTGAAGAACGACTTATTCCCAGGATTACCACTTGAGCTGAGGCCGGCTCACCACCCTCAGCCAGTACTTTTTCATTCTCTTCTTCAAAAGTAGTCCGATTAACAAACTGACCAGGCAATAAAGAAGTATCGCCTGAAGTTTCTATCCGAACTTTATCGCTCATTTTCTTCACAATCACCTCAAAATGCTTATCTTGAATCTGAATTCCTTGTGATTCATAAACCATCTGTAGCTCCTCAATCAAATAGGCCTGAGCAGCTTTTAGACCTCTAACTTCTAACACTTCTCTTGTATCAAGCGATCCAGTCGCTAATTGAGTCCCCGCATCAACCAAGTCTTTATCATTAACATTAATTTCACTAACTGCTGGGATAAGATATTCTTTTTCTTCAGGAGGTTTAACACCAACTGTCTTAATTTTTATTCTATAACCTTCTTCTGTTTCCAAAACTTCAACCTTCCCAGCAATTTCGGCTAGGGGTGCCAAAATTTTGGGTTTTCTAGCTTCAAATAGCTCTTCAACTCTCGGCAAACCCTGAGTCACGTCAGAAACAGCAATCCCACCAAAATGATGAGTTCTTAAAGTCAGCTGAGTACCTGGTTCGCCAATTGATTGAGCTCCGATTACCCCTACTGGTGTCCCTATTTCTACCATAGTTTTAGTGGAAAAATCCCAACCATAACATTGAACACAGATACCATGCTTCGCCTCGCAGGTCAAAGGTGAACGAACTTGAAGGCGATTGATATCATGTTTTTCTAAAAGGCCAATATTGTTTTCGGTAATTAACTCGCCTTTTTTAAGGATGATTTTCTTTGTTTTAGGGTCACTAACCTTCTTAGCCAAAACCCGGCCCAAAGCTCTCTCCAAAAACTTATCGCCTCTCTTACCGGAACGGTCAATCTCAATTGAATCTTTTGTCCCACAATCTTCTTTACGAACAATAACGTCATGGGCGACATCGATCAATCGCCGCGTCAAATAACCAGCGTCAGCGGTTTTCAAAGCCGTATCAGTTAAACCCTTGCGTCCTCCTCGAGCGGAAGTAATGTATTCAAAAACCGACAAACCTTCTCTGAAATTCGATTTGACCGGCAACTCAACAATTTTACCCAGGGGGTCAACCACGAGCCCTTGCATGGCTGAAAGTTGTTTGACTTGTTCTTTAGAAGCTCTACCTACTTTAGCTTCAATAATCAAGCGAACACTATTTTCCAAATCAAATTTTTCCCAAGTTTTATCGGCCAATTCCTCTGTTGTTTCCATCCAAACTTCTTGGGTCAAACGCCGTTTTTCTTGATTAGTAATTAATCCTTTATTGAAGTTATTCTCGATTTCGGCCACTTTCTGATTTGCCTGATCAATCACCTTCTTTTTATCATCTAACATTGTGCAATCCATCACCCCAACTGAAAGACCAGAAAGAGTTGATCCCCAAAAACCAATCATCTTAATATCATCGACTAAATTGACCACCGTCTTTTTCTGACAGACCTGGATGGCTCGAGTAATCAAAGCTTTCACGGTCGGTCCTTTAACTTCATCATTGATAAAGGCTAATTCTTTAGGCAGAATTTTGTTAAAAATAAT
>Ga0154882_105_pt5 | contig 21511 bp, 25 predicted proteins | sample Rifle2008BG19ft_FD_105854 | JGI IMG/M metagenome (GOLD analysis project Ga0154882, IMG submission 105854) | Microgenomates group bacterium RBG_19FT_COMBO_39_10
TGGGCCCCAAGAAGGCGTAGGCATAGCTCCCTGATGAAGATATTGGTAAACACTGGCGGCTGCTCTAGCACCATCAGAAGCCGCAGTAATAAATTGACGAAAAAGAATCCCTCCTTGAATAGCGGCAATATCACCAGCCGCAAAAACTCCAGGCAGATTAGTCTCCATACTTGGATTAACTTTAATATAACCACCTTCATCCAATTCTATACCTAAAAGCTTAACTAAACTGGAAATTGGCACTTGACCAATCTCAACAAAAACTCCGTCCACCTTTAATCCCTGATTGTCTTTGTAAGGATTTTTTAAAATCAAACTCTCCACTTTTTCTGTGCCTTTGATTTCTTTCACCTCATTAGATAAAATCTCTTCCACTTTACCGGTTTGTTTCATTTTTTCTACCCAGGCCGGTTCGGCTCGATATTCATCGCGGCGATGAATAAGGTAAACCTTTGCCGCAAATTTGGCAGCATGGATGGCACTGGTAACCGCGGAATCACCCCCACCAATAATAACGACTGTTTTTTCTTTAAACAAAGGAATATCACAACTAGTACAATAAGAAACACCTTTACCTATTAACTGATCTTCGCCAGGAATATTAAGAGAGCGGTAAGAAGCGCCCATTGCTAAAATCAAAGTTCCTGCCTGATAAGCTCCTTTATCAGTCTTTACTTCAAAACCTTTCTCGTTTTTTTCTAGACCACCAACCTTCTCCTGTTTAATTTCAACGTCATATTTTTTTACTTGTTCGATAAGTTTTTGCATTAATTCAGGCCCAGGAATAGCTAGATAGCCAGGATAGTTCTCAACGGTACCAGCTAGAGTTCCTTGCCCTCCAGGCGTTTCCCCAATCAAAAGATGATTAATTTTGTAACGACTGGCGTAAATTGAAGCTGTCATTCCGGCAACGCCAGCACCAATAATAATCAAATCATCCATTTAAAATCTCCTCAATCAATTTTTTATAACCTTCTTTACCAGGAAAGCCTATTTGTTTCTTGACTGCTTTGCCTTCCTTGAAAATAATCACGGTGGGAATACTCATTACCCCATACTCTTGGGCTGTCTTGGGATTTTCATCAACATCCAATTTGCCTGTTTTAATTCTGTCTTGGTACTCTCTGACTAATTCTTCAATCACTGGGCCTGCCATTTGACAAGGACCACACCAGGGTGCCCAAAAATCAACAAAAACCGGCATTACTGCCTTTAAAACTTCCTGATCAAAATTTTTATCAGTTAAATCGATCACTCATAACTCCTCTTAAGAGATTACTTTCTCAAAGCCACAAATTCTGCAAAACAACCAAAATTAAAACTAAAGTCACCACTGCTAAAAGTAAAAGGAAATTTCTTTTTTCAAATAAAGACTGACTCGTTACTCTTGTCTTTTTCCGAGTTGTTTTTCTTTTTGTCGTTTTCTTTTTTCTTGCCATCTTCCACCTCCTTCCCTAGCTAGCAAGCCAACCGCCATCAACATATAAGACTATTCCAGTAATATAGTCGGCTTCATCACTAGCCAAAAAGGCTGCCGCCCGACCAATGTCTTCAGGTTTACCCGCTCGGCCTTTAGGTATCCTGACCAAAGTTCCTTTTAACTGCTCTTTATCCTCAGTAATAAACTTGGTCATATCAGTATCCACTAATCCCGGCGCAATAGCATTAACATTAATCCCTTTTGGCCCCAACTCAACCGCCATCGCTTCGGTAAGAGCCACTGAGCCGCCTTTAGAGGTCGCGTAATGGGCAATATTACTTGAGCCAACACCAACACCACCAGAGGCAACCGAAGCCATGTTAATAATCCTTCCGCCTGGACCCATTAATTTCAAAGCCGCTTGAGAACAAAGAAACTGGCCTTTTAAATTAACATTAATGACTCTATCCCACTCTTCTTCAGGGATCGCTTCGAAAGGATGAACGGTCAGAATACCAGCGTTGTTAACTAAAATATCTAATTTCTTCCATTTATTGCTAATTTCTGCAAACATTTTACTAACCGAAGCCGCCTCAGAAACATCGGCTTGAATAGCAAAGGCTTGACGACCCATTTTTTCAATTTCTGCCACCACCGCTTGAGCCTCTTCAGTTTTGGAATGGCAATTAACAACTACATCCGCACCTTGTTTAGCTAAGGCCAAAGCAATTCCTCGACCAATACCCCGGGAAGCACCCGTCACTAAGGCTTTCTTTCCTGTTAAATCAAACATTATTTCACCCCCCTCCTTTTTTATATTAACAAAATATTTAAGCCAATAAATAAGAATAACATTAAAAGAACAAAAAATTTCTGTTGACGAAAAGAAATCTCTATTCTAACCTGCCAGAAGAGCCAGTGATGAAGTTGTTCATCCTTACCTCGAAGTAATAATTCAAACTCATCTTTTAATAAATGCAAGGCCATCGCCATTACTAAACCGCCACCAAAAAGACTGCCGGTTGAAGTCAAAACAAAAAAACAAATAACATAAAGAATCAATTGAAAAAAAGCGCTGTGAAAAGACAATCTAAACCTTTCTTCTTGAGTATCAGCTAATAGAATTAGGACTTCTTTAAATTGGCGTTGATTGACTAATTGTTTCACTCTAATACTGGTTAACTCTTGGGGATAAATAAATAATGCATAGAGTAAGTGATCAAGGTCAAGAAGAAAGGTACCGATTAAACCACCTAGCCAGAGAAAAATAAGATTCCAGTGCCAATTCCAACGTAGTAAAGTAATCAACAACAACCAAACAAAAGTAATGAGTAAATGACTCCTTATTTCTTTTTTAAGCATAGTTTTTTTAGGGTTTGGGCATTTTCAACCGCATACCCCAGGGCATCATTGTTAAAGTAGGCATAAGAATCTAAACCTTGGCTTCGCCAATTCCTAATTTTCTTTGCCCACTGCCTCAACTCTCTTTCAGTATAGCACGAAGAATAGAGTTGTGTCCTGCCATGAAAGCGGAGATAAACAAAATCAGCGGTTACTTCTCTGGTGATCGACCAACCAGGATTATCTTGAAAAACAAGGGCAATTTTATTCCGCTTAAGAATTTTGTAGATCTCATCTGTCAACCAACTTTTCTCTCGGAATTCAAACGCATAACGCCATTTTTTAGGCAGGTTTTTTAGAAACTCAACTAATCTTTCAGCGTTAGCCTTAAATCTCGGTGGTAATTGCCAAAGAACAACATCTTTATCATTTTTAATCCCCTCAGCATTTCTAAAAAATCTTTTGACTGGTTCCTGACATTCCTTTAACTTCTTCATTTGAGTAATGTAGCGACTACCTTTAATCCCAAAGACAAAATTCTTGCCTGCTCGTCGCCGCCAATCTTTAAAAACCTCTTTTTTGGGCAGGTGATAAAAAGAAACATTTAATTCCAGGGCATCAAAATGTCGGCAATAATAATCAAACCACTTAGATTGGGGCAGGTTTTGGGGATAAAAAACCCCATTTCCCCAATGAGAATAAGAAAAACCAGAAGTGCCTATAAAGATCTTTCCCATAAATGCTTTTTCAGATCAACGTGTTTTTTATCTTTAAACTTTACGCCATCTTTTAAAAGCTTTTTTCTCTGCTCTTTAAAGCCTGGCGCTAATCTCCCTTCTCGATTAACGACTCGATAACAAGGAATTGTTTTGGGATCAGGATTCCGATGAAGAGCGTTGCCAACTGCCCGAGCGGCCTTTGGTTTGCCTAGCTTAGCGGCAATTTGACCATAGACCATCACTTTACCAACCGGAATTTGTCTGGTAAACTGATAAACCTTTTGAGAAAAAGTTTGTTTCACCTATTTCGCCTCGTAGATAACTTTTTCTTTTTTCTTTTCCGGCCACTTTTTCCTTAGTTCTGTTAGCTTCCACATAAACAGCTTGGCTGGATTTTCTACGTTAGAAGCATCTTTAACAAAATTCCTGGCTTTTTCGAGCATCGGCCGAGGCAATTCCTTAGCTAATTTAATGTAGAGAGCCTTACGCTCTAAATCATTTAGTTCTTCGGCTAAACGATAGCCAAAATCCTGAAATTCTCGAGAAATATATTTTTTTTCATCCCAACTAAAATCTCTTAAAACATCACCAATCACTTGAAAACCTTTTGTTTTATCTCTCTTTTTTGCCATTTTATTTCCTTGTAATTAAAATTGGTGCCAAGGTTCCTAAAGAAGCCAAGAGAAAAATCGACCCTAAGGAAAAACCAGCAAAAACTAAAATACCAGCCAATAAAAAACCACTAACAGCCCCCAGTCCTAAGGAAATTTCCATAAAATAAAGAGATTGGCCGGTGCCACCATCAACTGCTTTTTGATAAGTTCGCACCAAAAAGGGGATATGAAGCATCTGTTCCGCTACTCGATAGAAACTATCGACACTCACGATTATTAAAGGCGTTCGAGCAACAATTCGAACCAGCCAGGTAAGAAAACCAACCATTGACCCTAAATTAATAATCATTTTGGTACCAACTCGATCAACAACCAAGCCAGTAAGATAAGTAATTAAGGCAGCTACGAAAACCGCAGCGGCAATAATTTCTCCAAAAGCTAAAATTTTCCCAACTAACAAAAATAAAAAGACTGGCCAAACTACTCCATACAAAGATGATTCCAATCCCCAACCAAAATAGCCCAACATTACCTTTTTATGAGTTCTAAAAAGGCGTAAAACGCTAGTAATTCGAGCATCTTGATGGGGCTTAATTTCTTTTGACAGCAAGGCAACCATCATCGCTAAAGTAAAAATAGCTCCGGCTGATAAAAAAAGAAACTGATAACCAAACTTTAAAATCATTAAGCCTCCTAAAATTGGCGTCACCACGCCAATTAAAATATAGAAAGTTTGGCTAAGCCCAGTTTGTTTACCGAAATGTTGATGATCACCCCGTTTAATAAAAAGCCCATGATAACCAAACCAAAAAAGAGCGGCGTGAATTCCCCAAAAAACAGAGACCAAAATCAGCAAAAAAGGATAGTTCTGGCTAAAAGCAAGTAGGGCAATAAAAAGAAAGAAAGGAATAATCGAAAGAATTAAAGTCCTTCGATAACCGAGCCGAAAACTAATGTTTTCCGCTAAAGGCATGGTCACTAATTTAGAAACATAAATTAATAAATAATAACCTAAAACGATTAAAACCGAGATGGTAGTGGTAAAACCTAAATCCCAGCCAATGCTTAAAACATAGAGAGGCGAAAACAAACCTAATAATTCAACCGCCATTCGGCGCAGAGTGACTACAACAATCACTGAACCTACTCCCTCATTCTCTAAATGAAGCCAAGGAAAACCAATTGAATGAACAAGACGTTTCATCTATCTTTTCCTAAGATCTCCATAAAAAACGAACAAAAAAGCCGTGCCTAATAAAGAAAGTAAACCTACTAATAAAAATAAGGGTTGAAAGCCTAAATAATTGGCAATCACGCCGCCTAAGCCTGCGACTACAGCTCCACCTAAATCAGTGGTGGTGTAATAAATACTCCACTCAAAACCTTCCCGATGGTTGTCAACATGCCTAGTAAAAATGGCTAACCAGGTAGGATAAGAAAGGGCTGTGCCAAAACCACTAATAACTTGAATTAGGAAAATATGAGAAACTGTTCGGGCAAAAATATAAAGAAAAGCCGTCAAAGAAATAATCAATGAACCAATAATCATCACCCAAAAATCATCGACTTCGCCTTTTTTCCTATCAATAAACCAAGCTAACGGAATTTGGATTAAACATTTTGTCAAAAGAAAAACCGTTATCGCCAAACCAGCCATTTCCACGTTGCCACCTTGAATCTGATTAGTTACGAAAACAGCAAAAATAGGACTGATCAGTCCCCAACCAGAGAGCATGAGAATATCGGAAATGGTCAAAAAACGAATGACTTTGTTAATCGAAAAGCTAATTTTCATTTTTTAATTAAATTGATTGGCCGCCCTTTCCCAGTCTTCAGCTAAAGCCAACCTAACCGCTTTAACCGCTTTTTTAATTAATTGCTTAACTTTAGCCCCCTCTTCTCGCTTGAATTCTGCTAAAACATATCTTTCCACTAATTTTTCCTTACCAATCTTGGCTTTATCCTTCTTGACTGGATAACCAATGCCTAAGCGAAAACGAATAAAATCACCATTGCCTAATTTTTCGATAATTGATTCCAAACCACGATGACCAGCTGAACTCCCGCCTTTTCTGATTTTTATCTTTCCCAATGGCAAATCAATATCATCATGAATTATCCAAATATCTTCTGGCTTTATTTTATAATAACTAACTATCTTAACAACGGCAAATCCCGAAGCATTCATAAATGTTTGGGGCTGGACAAGGATAATTTCATCAATTCTAGCGATGAAACTGTTAAACTTTTTACTCTCTTGCCAGGCTGTTTCTTCTACTGGCATTAATTTCTTTAGTAATTCATCCAAAACCAAAAACCCTAAATTATGGCGAGTTTTTTGATATTTTCTTTCTGGATTACCTAAACCAACAATCAGTTTCACCTTAGTAACTCCTTAACTTCCTTGTCACTGACTTGGTCAAATTCCTGATAAAATTGGCCAACAGCAAAAAACATTAGTGGTGCTTCTAAATAAACAACCTCATCGGCCTGCTCTTCTAGTTTCAGCATTGAATCCCGGGAGATAACCGGGATAGCAACTACAATCTTCTTAGGCCCTTGCTGCCTAACAATCTCTATCGCAGCCATCATTGTCGCTCCAGTGGCCACTCCATCATCAGTGATAATAATTGTCTTATCCTTTAGTTCTATTATCGATCTATTCCCCCGATATTCCCTAACTCTTCTTTCTACTTCCGCTTTTCTATTCGTAATCTCTTTCTCAAGATATCCTTTACCAACACCCAAACGACTTGTCAATTCCTCGTTAATCACCGGCTCGCCTATTATTCCCACTGCACCAATTGCCAATTCTGGATTATTAGGAGCGCCAATCTTTTTGGTAACAAGGATATCTAATGGACAATTCAAAACAAGAGAAAGTTGTTTACCAATCACCAAACCTCCTCGAGGGATGGCTAAAACAATCAAGTCTTGACTGTCCTGGAAATCTTTTAATTTTTCGGCTAGTTTCTTGCCTGCTTCTTGCCTGTTTTTAAAAATCATCTCAGCTCCAATTTTAACACACAAAAAAGCAGTCCGACCTGACGGCTTAAAAGCAGCCTGAAGATAAATTAAATGATCGAACTGCTATTTAATCTTAGGTAGCTGCTTTTTGGCAAAATCACCTACAAATGGCAGTTTAAATTCTTCTCCTTGATAAGCCTTGAAAATCAAAACCAACCAGAGAATAAACCCTACAATCCAAAGAAGTGGAGAGATCATCCAACCAATCACGGGCACAAACATCAAAATTGTCAAAGCACCAAAGACAATGATTGATTGCATGGCATGGAAACGGACAAAAGGGTCTTTCTCAATAAGAAGAAAAATAATTCCTGTTAACCAACCCAAAACATAAGAAAGAGCAGCGGCTGTGTTTTTAGGTAAACCGAGACCAGCTTTCATAGTGGCCATAAATTTTTCACCTCCTTTCTTTCTTATCCAAATCGTCCCACAAACTCTCAGTCTTTGTCAAGGATTATTTTTTAAAACAAACTCATCTGTTTTTTCTCTTCTGCTTCTTTCTCTCCCCAAATTTTAACCGTCCCAAAAACACCATCATAACCTGGATCAACCACAATATCACCTTCTCTTACTTTTTTGATTCCTTGGGTGATCTTTTCGCCACTTACTTTGGCAATTTCCAAGGGATCTATCTTTAATAAAACATTAAATTCTGATTCGAACCTCTCTATCAAACGATTGTACTCAGTTTCAACTTTTTGGCTGGAAACACCAGATTTTAAAGCCTCAGACAAAATTTCCATTAGAGGCACTAACATTTTATAAGGAGGCCGATCCGGGGGCTGATAGTTAATTGGTCGAGTGGCCAGTTTTTCGACCCGATGCATCACCCCAATCGTCAAAGGTTTACCGCAAACTGGACAAGTCCAACCAACTTTTTTGGTCTCCTCTGGAGATTGTTTAATCTGACAATTTCTGTGGCCTGTATAATGGTACTTTCCTTCCTCAGGATAAAACTCTATTGTATAAGCAATTTCTTGCTTCTCAATTGCTTTTTTAATATCTTGATAACTAAAATTCTGATTTGCTATCTTAAAAACGGTTGCTTCTCTGCCCAATTTTTGGAGACTATGAGCATCACTAAAACTAACGATACTAAGACTGTCTAATTCTTCAATCCGCCAATTCATAGCAGGATTACTAGAAAGGCCTGTCTCCACAGCATAAATTCGATCAGTAAACTGGCCAAAACATTCCTTAAGAGAGTCAAAGCCAGAACGAGAGCCATAAAGAGAAAACCAGGGCGTCCAGATATGAGCTGGAATAACTAGACAATCTTGAGAAACGGAAAAAACTAAATCACAAAGTTCGATACTTGAAAGGCCGGTTATTGGTCGACCATCTGATAGTAATCTCACCCCATAGCCTTGTAATTGTTGGTTAATTTTTTCAACTACTTTTAGATTGGGAGCAAAAATAAGATTGTGAATTCGGTGGCCTTTTCCCTTTTGCGAATAAATACTTGAAATCTCGGTAGTCAGCAAAAACAAAACATCACGAGGTTCATCTTTATAACGATAAATCCCTTCATTAACTTCAATTAGATTTTCTCTGAGCTCCCTTACCCATAGGGGGTGAGTAAAATCAGCCGTCGTCACCAAACCAATCCCCTTCTTCTTTGCCCACTTAGCCATTTCAGGGATAATCATTTTTTGAGAAACAGCTCGAGAATACCTACTATGAAAATGAAGGTCGGCAATCAGCTCCATCTTTTAGGTTTTAAGAAACACAAGAAGGATAAAAATCAAATAGATTCCAAGTAAAGCCGCTCCTTCCCAACGCTCCAGCTTTTTTTTGGTGCGAATAAAGAAATAAAAAAAGCCAAATATAAAGACAAAAGCCATTGTAGCCAATAAATATTCATCAAAATCCCGAATTCTAATCGGCGAAATTAAAGCGACTAAACCAAGAATTAAAGTCCCATTGGCTACGACTGAACCCAGCAAATCGCCAAAAACCATCCCTGCTTGTTTTTCCCGCACCGCTCTAAGCTCAAAAGCTAATTCAGGTAAAGATGTCCCTACGGCAATAATTAATAAACCAACAAGTAAAAGTGGCAAGTTAAGGGCAATTGCCATCTTACTGGCAAATCTGACTAACATATCGGCTGAGAAAAGTAATAAAGCGACACCTAAAAAGAGCCAGCCTAATTCCTTCTGGGTCTTTTGAGAATTCAATCTTTTTAATAAGCGAACTACAGATCCCTCTTCTCGTCCGTTTCTAGCTTCGGCTAGTCTTTTATTTCTCTCTCCTAAAACTAGAGCATTGTAAAAACCATAAAGAGCCAGAAGAATCAAGCCATCTATTCGATTAAGATTCTTATCAAAAAGAAGAACCATCGGGGCAGCGCCTGCCAAAAAAGCATAGAAAACATCACGACGAAGAAAAACTCCTCTAACCGCTACGGTGCCACCAATCAAAGCCGCTCCACCAATAACTAAGGATAAATCAGCAATATTGGAACCAATGACATTCCCTAAAGCCAAATTAGGCCGACCCTCAAGCGCAGCCGTGATACACACTACCAACTCAGGTAAAGAAGTCGCTAAAGCAAGCAAAAAAGTAGTAATCGCAAACTGACCAATTTGTGTCTTACCAGAAAGAGACTTAAGATTAACCACTAAAATATCAGTAGCCTTAACTAAAATAACTGAAAAAACAAAAATTGCTAGTAGATAAAAAATACCCATTAACATTTCTGGATTACCTTATTTTACTATTTTTATGACGAGCAATAAAAATCCACTTAGTCGCCTCAATAGCAGAAAGATTAAGAAAACCGATCCCAAAAAGAAAAAGCCATTCATATATTCCTAAAGCATGAGTTTTTAACAAAATTTGAAGAGGTGAAAAATAGATGGCCAGGAAAAGTAAAAGAAAGCCGAAAAAAACTGAAACGGTTAAAAATCTATTGCTAAACGGATTATATTTAAAAATCGGTCTGCGCAAAGAACGACAAGCAAAAACATAGAAAAGAGAATTAATTCCCAAAGCAACGAACATGATTGTCTGAATATAGTGAAGATGAAGAAAACCCTTAAGTAACCAGTAAAAAAGAGCCAGTAGAATCAAATCAGTAGAAATACCAATAATAAAAATTAAGACTTTTAGTTCAACGTCTAAAATGGGCGCTTTTCGGGGGCGTGGTAATTCATCCATTAAACCCTTTTCTTCTGGCTCAAAGGCCAGAGCAACCGCTGGCAAGCTATCTTCAATAAGATTGACCCAAAGAATCTGAACAGCCGTTACCGGCAAAGGTAGCCTGAGAAGAAGCGAGCCACCAATTAGAATGATTTCAGTAAAACTATCAGAAAAGAGATAAAGAACGACTTTTTTAATATTCTCAAAGATATTCCTCCCTTCTTCAATCGCCTGAACAATGGTAGAAAAGTCAGAATCTAATAAAACCATATCAGCGGCTTCTTTGGCGACATCTGAGGCTTCACCGACAACAATCCCGATATCCGCCTGCTTTAGAGCCGGAGCATCATTAACTCCATCTCCAGTCATGGCTACTACTTCACCATTGTCTTTAAGAGCCTTAACTATTTTTAGTTTCTGTTCAGGATTAACCCGAGCAAAAAGGACTATTTTTTCTACCCTTTTTTTCAACTCTTTTTCCGAAATTTCCTCTAAATCAGCTCCTTCAATCAGTTGGGTTTTAGGTTCAATTTGTAAACCAAGTTGTTTCAAAACCGCTATTGCTGTTGGCGCGTAATCGCCAGTAATCACCTTCACCTTAATTCCAGCTCGCTGACATTCTTCCAAAGCTGCTTTAACTCCCTCTCTCACTGGATCTTCATAAACAAGCAATCCCAACCACTGACAGTTTTTTAAATCCGTTTCCTTTATTTCTTCTTTTTTACCTTTGAATTGCCGATAGCCAAAACCAACTAATCGATAACTTTTCTTGCCATAATCGCCAAATTTCTTCCGCCATTCCTTATCTTGATTTGGAGAGACCTGACACCGGCTTAGAATTACTTCCGGGGCTCCAGAAATAATTAAAAGTCCAGGATGGAGCGTGGCAATATATTTAGAGCTTGGAGAAAAGGGAATCTCATCTAAACGAGGGTATTTTTTTTGAATTTCCTCGACACCATCATCTCTCTTAATTTCCTTTTCCGCCCAGTTCCACATGGCCACCTCTAGAGGGTCACGCATATCATTACAAAGAATGGCTGATTTTAGACCCAATTCTCTGTCAGTAAAATCATCATTAATCACCTTAAGCTCGCCTTCAGTTAAGGTACCCGTCTTGTCAGCGCAAATAACCGAGACTGAACCTAAAGTTTCAACCGCGACTAACTTTCTCGCAATCGCTTTTCTTTTTAAAATGCGCTGCATTCCTAGAGTCAAAATAACCGTCAAAGTAACAATTAACCCTTCGGGAATGGCGGCGACGGCAATCGCCACGCTCGTCGTAAACATTTCTAAGGGTTCGTAACCTAAGAATTCACCTAGTAAAAAAATTACCAAGGTTATAAAACCAACGATTAAGGCTAAAATCTTGGCTAATCTAGCTAGTTGAACCTGAAGTGGCGTTTCCTCTTCCTCAACTTCTTTCAAACTCTTGCCTATTTTCCCCATTTCCGTCGCCATACCAGTTTGACTGACTCGCATCTTGGCAATTCCAGCAACAACCGTTGTTCCCATAAAAACCTTGCTTTCTTTTTCGGCCTTCTCTATGTCTTGACTTGATTTTTTATCCACCGGTAAAGACTCTCCGGTTAAAATCGCTTCATTAACCGAAAAATCAGTCGCTTCAATTAAAACCCCATCAGCCGGAATCCGCGAGCCAATGGTTAAAACCACCAAATCTCCAGGAACAATTTCGGTCGTTTCGATCTCCTGTTGTTTGCCGTCGCGGATAACCTTTGCCTTTGAGGATAGAAGAGAACGAAGGGCCGCTAACGATTTTTGGGCTTTTCTCTCCTGATAAAAACCTAGAATCGTGTTCAACAAAACGGCTGCAAAGATAATAATCGAATCACTGAACTCCTTCAGAAAGAAAGTAACAATCCCAGCAAAAACCAAAATATAAACTAAGGGAGATTTGAATTGAGAAAGAAATAATTTTAGATAAGAAAAATCTTTTTTCTTATCTAATTGATTGGGACCGAATTCCTTTAATTTCTTTTGAGCTTCTTCTGAGGTTAAACCAATACTACTAAAATTCTTTTCTAACACAAAGCTATTGTAGCATAACTATTATTTTTGAAGTTGATAAAGTTTTTCTGCCTCTTTTAAGGTCGTCGCTTCACTAGAAGATTTATCATCTCGAAACCTTACCAGTCTCGGAAAACGCAAAGCATACTGAGCCGTATGGGCTGGTGATTTAGTAATATTGTCTGCTTCAATTTCTACTACAATTTTGGGTAAACACCAAGCATCAGGTACCAAATTTTTGTCGATTTGGTATTCACTTGGTTTCTCTTTAGCTTTTACTTGACGACAACGTTGATACATTTCCCGCCATTGGTCATCGGTTAAACCAGTGCCAACCTTAGAAATAGTCAAAAATTTTCCCCCTTTCCTTATCCCTACCAAGAATGCCCCGAGACCAAACTCGGTCCGCTTGCCTTTGCCCTTGTAGTAGCCCATGACTACACAATCAAGGGTATCAGTTAAACCACCTCCTTTTTTGCCTTTTTCCTGCTTGAACTTCACCCAAGTATAGCCGCGTCGGCCCGGATCATAGACCTCATGCCATTTTTTAACAATAACTCCTTCCAAGCCCTTTTTGATCTGTTTATCATGGTACTCCCTTAGTTTCTGGGCATCTTCTGTCACTATTTGAGGAGTGAGAATAAGGGTTTTATTCTTTTCAGAAAGAATCTTTTCTAAAATTGCCCTCCGTTTGTCAAAAGGTGTCTTTAATAAAGTCTGACCATCTTTATATAAAACATCAAAACAGAAAAATTTCAGGGGAATTTCTTTGGCCTTCCTCCCAATTCCATATTTTCTTTTTCTTTTGATTGTCTCTTGAAAGGGCAAAAACTTATCGGTTTTTGGATCATAACCAATTGCTTCACAGTCCAAAATCGCTTCTTTGGCCTTAACTTCTTTAAAAACCGCCACCACTAAATCAGGAAACATGTTAGTAGTGTTTTCTAAATTACGAGTGAAAGTTCTGACAAAGCCTTTGGGCTGAAAATTAAAAGCTAATTGATCCTTATTTGTCTCCCATTTTTTCTGCCGACTAAAATGAATCTGGAGACGGGTCCCATCATATTTTGGTTCAACCGCCATTTTGCCAAGTTTTCTGACCATCTCTTCGGCAGTGGGTAAACGTTGACAAAGAGCTGGCATAATCGGTACGCCAATTTGAAGGTTAACCTTCTTTAAACCCTTCAACCCTTTGCTTTTCACTATTTGGGCGATTTGACCAACGTCAGCCCGATCATTATAAGCCTCTTCAACCACCTGCCTGTTAGTTTTGTCGCCAGTTATCATCCAGGATAAAGCATCAAGAATGGTCAAATCAGAAAAACCCAGTCTTAATCTACCAAGAGGAATTCGGACGATATACTTGGCGCTTTCACCATCAAGTTCATTAAGGATCTGAGCTAGGTTTTTTATCTTCCGCTCGACTGATCCTTTTCCAGCCTCTTGAGCAATTTGGTAGAGTCGCTCATAAACTTGATTAACCGATAAAGGCTTCGGCTTCTCTTTTTTATCAAACTTCTTAGCCACTTCACCTAAATCACCAACCTTTTTATATTCCTTTCTCACCTTCTCTACTCTTAATTGATAGGCTTGGGCAATTACCCTAATCATCATTTTCTCGGCAAGATTAAATTCAATGCCGGCATAAATAGGAGCTAGCCTACCTAAAGAAAGATAACAAATTTTATCAACTTCATTCTTATCTGCTTTTTTGAATAGATCAGCCAAAATCTCGGTGATTTTATTTCGAGAGCTAGTCGTTTCTAACCGAGAAAAGTAAGTTGCTAGTTGTTTAAATTTCATTCTCCTAAATTAAATCTGGGTAAAGTAAAAATAAACAATAATCGTCAAAAGGATAAAAAAGCCACCAAAGACAATCGAGATCCAACCCTGAACTTCCTCTCGGTAAATCTTAACAATCCCCTCGCCAATCAAAGTCAAACCAAAAAGACTGGGTAAAATTAACATCATGTATAAAAACTGGGGTTCAGTTGGGCTCATTTTAGAATATATCTAGCTGCTTTAGTTCTGCCTTGCTTTTTAACAAGATTCTTTTTAGTAAAATAATTAAAATCACGAACTAAAGTATCGTCAGAATAATCAGAAGCCACTTTTCTTGCCTCAGCCGTTGTGATTGACCCACGTTCTTCTAGATATTCTATTAATCTTATTTGGCGTTCATTAAGAGGTATTTGTTTACCAACTCTACTTTTTATCTTAATATCGATTGAAAGCCGTTTGACTTTCTCTTTAATTCTGGTCAGCTCAACCCCCGTTGCCTGGGTAAAATATTCTAACCAGGTAGTCAAATCCCTTTTAGTTAAATCTCGGTGTTGTTCGTCAACTACCATCAATGATTGGTAGTAACGAGCCGCGTCTTTATCAAAATAATCTTCAAGAGAAAAGAATTTTTTAATATCATAGCCTTCGGCAAATAAAATCAAAGTGGCAAAGGCTCGAGTCGTCCGCCCGTTGGCCTCAATAAAGGGATGAACACTCACCAAATAATAGTGAGCAACGCCCGCCCGAATTACCGGGTGGATTTTTTTAGATCCAGCTGAATTTAACCAATTGAAAAAATCCTCGATTAAAAAAGGCACTTCAATCGCTGGTGGTGGTCGAAAAGTGATCTCGCCGGTAACGCTGTTTCTTAGGATGACTTGAGTTTGACGATATTGACCAGCCCGACCATCAGTAATAATTCGCTCACAAGCAATCCGATTAATCTCCTTAATCATCTCTTGTGAATAGTGTCCTTTATCAGACAGTTTCTTTTTCAAACTATCAAGGTATCTAAGGACATTTCGATAATTAATTACCTCCTGAATGTCTCTTTCCCGAGCCACAAATTCTTCTCCTTCAATGACTTTGCGGACTTCACTTAAAGTCAAATCATTACCTTCAATATGGGTTCCATGATGAACGGTCCGCAAAAGAGCATCTTTCTTGAAACGAGATTCATAAATAGGAATCAGGGGAGCGTTTTCAATGACTTCTTTAGCTGCTTCAACTAAACCAATATTTGCCAAGATGTCATTGGTGATGACAAACTTAGGAACATACACTGAGACTATTATCGCATTATTTGCAAGAAATATCAAGATGAATCCGTCAGAAAAACCAAAGAAGAAATCAGAAAATATCAGCTAGCCATAGTTAAGCAGATGTTAAAATTAGCTACTTCTGGTTTTTGTTTAGTGGCCGCTCTGGCTTGGAATGAACTTATTAAAACCACGATTAACGAATATATTAAACCAAAAGCTAGTGTTGGTTCTGGTATTATTTCTCTTGCCATTTACGCTTTTATTGTTACTTCCCTGGCTGTTCTGGTCACTCTCCAATTAAGCAAAATAGCAAGAAAATTAGAGAAGAAAAAAAGCTAAAGATAATCTTTTAAAATTTCTGGTAAGACTTCAGCCAAATCATTAGCATTAAAATTAGACCCTACTTTTTCATAGAGCCTGTTAATTGATTTCATCATTAAACAAGATGAGGCACAGGCTGACAAAAAAGGCGGATTTTTAGCTAACAAAGCGACCACTAAACCAGCTAAAACATCACCAATACCACCCTTAGTTAAAGGAATTTCTTTGTTTTTAATTATTTGACTTTCCTCAGGAGAGCAAGCAATTGTTTCTTGATTCTTACAAACAAGAATACACTGATATCTCTTAGCTGCCTCTTGAGGCTTCATTCCGCCAAAAAGAAGTTCGTATTCTTTTTTATTGGGTGTCAAAATGGCATTTTTAGGAATAAATTTGGTCTCCATTACCTGAAGAGAGCCGGCATCAATTACCCATTTTTTATTGGGAAATTGAGATAATAATTTTTCGGTGATTTCCTTTGATTTTTTGCCTAAATCATCAAAATTCTTTTTTCCTTCTCGACGATGCCTCATTAAACCAGGCCCAATTAAAACAGCATCCGCTTTTTTAATATAGTCGCCTACTTCTTCCCAAGGAACCCAAATAAAAGAAAAGAGTTTGCTTTTGAAATTCTCAGCCACTTTACCAACTGAAGGTTCAGGGGTAGCAAAAAAGACCATATCAACTATTCTAGAAGCCACTTTTAAAGAAAAAAGTGGGGCGCCATGAAACAATGATGACCCGCCAATAATCACTACTTGGCCGTTTTCGCCTTTTCTTAAACCTGATTTGGATTGATAAAGCTGGCCTTTTTTTAAAACAAACTCTTTCATTAGTTTAACCTTATCATTTTTACTTTTCTTCTGTAAGCTGGTTCAATTAAATGAACATCAGTCGTGGTCATAATCGTTTGTTGTTTAGGAATCACTTCCACTAAATGCTGTCTGCGTTCATGATCAAGTTCAGAGAAAATATCATCTAATAAAAGCAATGGCCGTTGGTTAATCTTTTCGGCGACAAATTCTAGTTCGGCCAACTTAAGACTAAAAACCGCCGTCCTCTGCTCTCCTCTTGAACCGTAAAGATGTAAATTTCGTTCTTCGCCACCATTAACCATCTTAAGAGTAAAATCATCACGATGTGGTCCAATTAAGGTCATACCAGCGGCAATTTCCCTGTCTTGATATTTCCTTAGACGTTGAGGCGAAAGGAGACTTCTATCATAGACAATAATTAAGTCACCAAAATAATCAGGTTGTTGGTTAATAAAATCGATTAACTCCTTCCTCTTTTGGCTAATAATTTCTCCATTTTCTAAGAGTAATTTGTCCCACAAAAACAAACTAGTTCTGGCTCGACCTTTATCCCGAATCTGCTCCAAAAGTCTATTTCTCTGCCTTAAGCTTTTTTTGTAAGAAAGACTGGCTCGACGATACTCACGATCAATCTGTTCAAGAACCGAATCCAAATAATCTCGACGCACAGAAGGACTACCAATTACCAATTCCAAATCTTCTGGTCCAAAGAAAACACAATTTAAATGACCAACAAAGTCCATCTGACGTTTCTTAACCCCATTAATTAAATACTGTTTTTTGGTTGTCCGCTTGTTACCAATTTGACCACTCGTCAATAAGATTTCTAACTCTTCTGTTTCCTCAACGATTTTGACTTTACCTTTGACCCGAGCCAATTCCCGCTTGTAACTAATCATTTCCTCTTCAATTTGAGCTCGAAAAGACTTGCCGCTTGTTAATAAATAAACGGCCTCTAATAAATTAGTTTTCCCTGAAGTATTGGGACCAACCACTAAACTTGTACCATCAGAGAATCTAAATGTTTGATCTTTATAAGAACGAAAATTTTGGAGTTGAAGAGACTTAAGAATCACACCTCTATTATATCAGTCTCTGCCTATTTTTGACACTTCGGACAAAAAAATGTTCCCCGACCACCAAGTTTAATTTTCTTAACTTTGCCATCACAATCAAAACATTTTTCCCCTTCTCGACCATAAGTCAAAAAATGATCCTGATAAGAACCTTTTCTGCCTAAGGCATCCAAATAATACTGATCAGAGGCTCCCCGATATTTAATCCCGGCCTTAAGCACCTTTTCAATCGCTTGATAAAACTTTTTAGCTTCTTGACCAGAAATTTTATTAGCCGGTCGCCGAGGATCAATTCTGGCTAAAAACAAGGCATCATTAGCATAAATATTCCCAATCCCAGAAATTTTTTTCTGGTCCATTAAAATGATTTTGACTGGGCGACCTGATGAAGTTAAAATTGCTCTAAACTTCTTTAAATCAAGATCATCTAAAGGCTCTGGTCCAAATTCAGCCAGCAATTTTACCAATTCTTTTTTATCTTTTATCAACCTTACCCAACCAAATTTTCTTAAATCGGCAAACCGAAGTTCTTGATTACCACTTAAAGAAATAACGACATGCTGCCAATCATCTCTGGGCACACTCTTTTTTCTGACTAAAAGCCGACCTGTTAATTTAAGATGAATAGCTAGAATTTGACCGTTAGAAAGAAAAATTTGGAGCAACTTAGCCCGCCGTTTGATTTTCTTTATTCTGGCGCTGACTATTACTTTCTTAACCGCTGCCAATGAAGGCTGAATTTGCTTCGGCGAATCAGTGGTAACATCCAAAATCTTTTTCCCAACAATTAAACGGCTCAAATCTCTTCTAATAGTTTCTACTTCAGGTAATTCAGGCATACTTTTTGATAAAATCTTTTATCTCTTTTTTAAACTTCTCTTTAGAAAACTTTTTCGCTTGTTTACGGCAGTCCTCTGGTTTATATTTCTCTTGCTTAAAATTTTTTAAAACCGTCACCAAACTTTTAACTGTTGGTTTATTAAAAAATTCTCCAGTTTTTCCTTCAACTACTGACTCTAAATATCCCCCACCCCGAAAAGCAATTACTGGCCTGCCTGCAGCCATCGCCTCTACTGGCGTCACTCCGAAATCTTCGTCCATTGCTAGAGCTAGGAAAGCCCGACACTGACCATAATAGCGATAAAGCTCTTCATCAGAAACTCGCCCTAGAAACTCTACTCCTCTGCCCTTCAGAGATTCCAACCTACCGCCAAACCACTTCAATCCTGCTGGTTCACCCAAAACCTTTAAAGATACCTTGGCTTTTTTAGCTGCCTCTGTTGCTAATTCAATTCCTTTAGCTCCTACTATTCGAGAAACAATTAAATAATAGTCCTTAGGCTTCGTGTTGTGTGTAGCCTTAATAATTTTCTCCACCTCAACTGCCGGGTAAATAACAGTTGAATTGCGCCGATAAAATTTCTTCACTCTACCAGCAACGTTTTTAGAATTAACAATAAACTTGTCTACCTGTTGGGCTGACTGGTAATCATAAGGTCTCAAAAAATGATTAATCATCGTGGCGTAAATCCGTATCGGCCAATAGCGTCGCCATTCAATGGAAGTCGGATAGCCATATAAATAGCGCGGCGGAGTGTGACAATAACAAATTACCTTTGTTTTAGGCCCCAAACGAAAACCCCGAGTAATATACCAAGAAGCAGAAGTAATCACTAAATCATAATCCTTAAAATTAAAGCTTTTCCAAATTAGAGGCGTTAAAAATCTAAAAGGGCTATAAAGATTCTTGTATTTAATCAAGGGGGCCAACCAAGATTCAATTACCTTGGTATTGGAAAAAGCCTTACCAGCCGCCGAATTCTGGCGCCAAAAGGCCGTATAAATCGGCGCTTCAGGCCAAATCTCATGCAAGGCCATTAAAACTCTTTCCGCCCCACCATACTCCCTCAAATAATCATGAACTAAAGCAACTTTCATTTATAAAAGCTCCATTTGTTTGTTTTTATTTTTCTCTTTTTTCCTTTTGATTTCCATCCCCGGTAATTTATTAACTAAACTTTTAAAGCCTAATTCCTGGAAAAGTTTAATCGCCTTTTCCTGATCATAGTCATGAAGCCGACAGGCTTTAAGATTAAGCTCAATCGGCACTTTAGTCACAATCGTCGCTAATTTTTTTGAAAGAGCGGCGCTTTCGGCTCCTTCGGTCAAAAGTTCAGCAATTTTTGGTTTGAGCTTATTAAGATTATTATAAATAGTATCTAAATCTTGATATTGGTTAAGCAAGATTACGGCCGTTTTTGGACCTATCCCCGGAACACCAGGATAGTTATCAGAAGCATCGCCGATTAAAGCTTTATAATCAATTACCTGTTCAGGTTTAATCCCCATTTCTTTTTTAACTTTTTTTGGATCAAAGATTATTGGCCTAGAAAAGCCTTTTTGGGGAGCATAAATTTTTACTCGCGGTTTGACTAACTGTAATAAATCCCTATCACCAGTCACAATCATTGCTTCTAATCGCCTCTTGGCGGCTTGATTAGCTAAAGTCCCAATAACATCATCAGCTTCATAACCCTCCATCGCAAAGATGGGCATATTAAGAGTCCTGACAACTTGAAAGACCCGCTCAAGTTGATTCTCTAATTCCTCCTCCATCTTAGGCCGCTGAGCTTGGTAGCCAAGGAATTCTTTATGTCTAAAAGTAGGTTTGGGTAAATCAAAAGCCACGGCTACATATTCTGGATGGAGATCTTTAAGAACATTCAAAAGCATTCGGGTGAAGCCATAAACAGCATTGACAATCTCACCATGACGAGTTTTTAAAGTCGGAGGAAAAGCATAGTAAGCTCGGTGAATAATGGCGTGACCATCAATTAAAACGAGGCGTTTCATTTCGTATCACCTCTTATTTTTTCTTCCCGATTAATTTTTCAAATTCCTCTTCATCAACCGTTTCTTGTTCAAGCAATTTCTTGGCAACCAAATCAAGTTTTTTCCTATTCTTTTTAATAACTTCTAGAGCTTTTTTGTAACCTTCATCAATAATTCGTTTGATCTCTTGGTCAACTTTAGCTTGCATTTGAGGACTCAACTCTGAAGGCTGAACCCAAGAATGGCCATATTCCGTGATTTCCACCTGAGGACCAAGGAAAATTGGCCCTAATTTACTCATACCAAAATCAATCACCATACTTCGGGCAATTCTGGTGGCCTTATCAATATCTGAAGCCGCTCCGGCCGTAAATTCATTGAAAATCATTTCTTCGGCGGCTCGACCACCTAATAAGGAAGTAATCGTCTCTAAAAGATGAGAACGAGTTTCATTATAGCGATCTTTTTGGGGCGGGATTAAGGTAAAGCCCAGGGCGATTCCCCGAGAGACAATCGAAACCCGATGAACCGGATCCATATGAGGCAACATATGGGTGACAATGGCGTGACCAGCTTCATGATAAGCCGTCATCTTCTTTTCCTCATCAGACTGGAGTCGTTTCTTTTCCGGCCCTAGTTTAACTTTAGTGGCCGCTTCCTCAATTTCATCCATACTAATTGCCTTCTTATTTTGGCGGGCGACTAAAATCGCCGCCTCATTTAACATGTTTTCGATATCGGCACCAGAAAAACCCACTGTTCTTTTGGCAACTCTTTTCCAAAAAATACCCTTAACAAAAGGTTTACCTCGAGCATGAATCTTAATAATCGCTTCACGATCTTCAATATCGGGCATATCAAGAGTCACCCGACGATCAAATCTGCCGGGACGAAGTAGGGCTGGATCCAATAAATCACCCCGATTAGTTGCCGCCAAAACAAGCACATTATCATTGGGCGTAAAACCATCCATTTCCACTAAGATCTGGTTTAGTGTCTGTTCTCGCTCATCATGACCACCACCAGCAATGCCCATACCTCGCTGTCTGCCTATGGCATCAATCTCATCAATAAAAATAATGGCAGGAGCTGCTTTTTTAGCGTTTTCAAACAAATCTCTTACTCGACTGGCT
>Ga0154882_115_pt2 | contig 19606 bp, 23 predicted proteins | sample Rifle2008BG19ft_FD_105854 | JGI IMG/M metagenome (GOLD analysis project Ga0154882, IMG submission 105854) | Microgenomates group bacterium RBG_19FT_COMBO_39_10
TTATCCCGACAGTCCTTAGGAAATAATGGTCGAATAGAACGATCAATTAAACGAGCTGTCAAAACAGCTTCGTCGGAAGGCCGACCTTCTCTCTTTACCCAACGGGAACCTTTGATCCGACCACCAGCATAAAGACGTTCAACATATTCAACTTGGAGAGGCAGATAATCAAGTCCTTCTTGAGGTTCTCCAGAGACAACGGTTGCGAGAACCATCGTATCACCGTAGCGAGCTAAAACAGCGGCATTAGCCTGCTCGGCTAAAAGACCAACCTCTAAAGTTAATTTTTTACCACCGATTTCTTTTGATTGGGAAATAGTTTTTATCATCAGAAGCTACTTAGACAACTTCAAGTCGCTAATAACATCCTTATAGCGCTTTTCGTCCCTCTTTAATAAATAAGCTAATAACCTTCTCCTTTTAGAAACAAGCGAAAGTAAGCCCCGTCGGGAATGAACATCTTTTTTATGCTCTTTGAGGTGGCCGGTTAATTTTTTTATCTTCGCCGTCAGCAAAGCCACTTGAACTTCAGGAGAACCCGTATCCTCTTTTGACTGAGCAAATTTCTTAATAATTTTCTTTTTTTCGTTGGTTGTTAAAGCCATCGGCTCCCTATTTTAACAAAGATAAAAGAGGTTAACAAGAGGTTAAAGTCATTGGAAGAAAACTAAATGCGGTCTTCACCCTTGTAGATTTTAGGCTCAAACCAATCAGGTTTTGGCTTTTCTGTTTCTTCCTCTTCTTCTCTAGCTGGTTCCTTAAGAGCCGAAACTTTAGCAGGCATTGGTTTCAGAGGAGAGGTGCTTTTAGACTTTTTATTAGGCAATTTAACTTCTCGCCTTGCTCCCATTTTGAGACAAAGAGCGGCCGCTTCAAAGGTATCAGCATTCACCTTAGGTGAGGAAAATCGGTTGGTGGCTCGTTCAATTCCTTGAAAAAGATTAGTCCCAATATCCCTGTCAGTTAATAATCTCAATAATCTGATTAGTTTCGCCACTTCTTCAGAAAAGGAGGCGGCCGAAGGATCAACCAAGTTAATTTGGCCGTATTGCTGATTTCGAGAATTATTATCCAAGTTAACAACCTGAGTTTCTTTAAAAGCTTCCTGATTATCTTTGTAAAGATTCCCTAAACTCTCTAAGGAACTAGCCCCAATCGTAAAAATCAAATCTACCTTCCCACCAGTGTAGGAAAATTCGACTTTATCTGAATCAAGGGGCGGATGACCAAGTCTAGGTTTAATCACTAAATTAAACTTATCATCTTCAATGTTATAACTGACCTTCTCAATCGCCTCCTCAATGTAATCAAAGGAGATACTTAAGCTATCCTTACTACCTTTAAGGCTATTTTCAATTTTATCAACCCCGACGAGCGAAGAAAAACCAACCGTCATTTCGGTCGAACAGCCAATGGCGACTGATTTCTTGGTTATTCCTAAAGAAAGATAGAGAGCCAAACCAGCTGCCACTTGATCAAAATTGGGATTTAGGGGCAGGGCAATAAAAATTGTTTGGGCAGTGGCAAGAGCGGATTGAATTTGAGAAGCCTGGCTTTGATTAATCATTTACTCTTCCACTTTTCGATAAGAGATTAGCACATCACCTATCTGGAAGTCAAGCAGGGGTGAAAGAATCGCCCCGAATTCCTCATCTTTTTTAGCTTTCTCAATATCCTTTTTCCCAGTTTTCATTGATCTGATACGACAGTTACCAATCAGTTCTTCAAGACGTTGGAGATGAAACTGATCAGTTTTTTTAATTTCACCCTCAATTACCCGACAACCAACTACTCGTTGTTTGTCGATCTCAAATTCCTGAAGCACTTCGGCTCGTCCCAAAATTTCTTCATCGGCCATAGGTTCTAGCTTTTTTTTAACCTTTTCTTTAATTTCTTCAAAAAATTTGTAAATAATCTGGAAAGGGCTAATTTTGACTTTCTCGGTGGCGGCTAATTTCTTAACTTTTCCTGAGGTTTTAACATTAAAAGCAATAATTTCGGCTCCTGTTGTTTCGGCCAACAAAACATCTGATTCGTTAACTTCACCTACACTAGAATCAATGACTTTTACTCCCTCAGGCAAACCAGACAAAATCGCTTCTAAACTACCATTAACATCAGCTTTGATAATCAAATTCAATTTTTCCTCATCAGTTTCTTCTTTTTTAACTAGACTAGGAATTGCTTTTTTTTCTAAGGAAACTGGTTCTGTTTCAGTTCGTCTAAGAGTACTGCCAATCGTTGGCGTGGTTTTAAAACCTAATACTTCAACTGGCTTGCTCGGACCGGCGGTTTTTATCCTCTGACCATTCTCATCAAACATCGCTTTAATTTTGGCAAAAACACCATCCGCTTCAATCTGATCACCGACTCGTAAATTGCCATTCCTGACTAAAATTGTAGCTAAGGGACCACGATACTTATCTAACTTAGATTCGATTACTAGAGCTTCCAATTCAGCTCCTGGTTTCTCTTTAATTTCTTCCATCTCTGCCATTAATAAAATCATTTCCAAAAGTTCATCAACCCCTTTGCCTGTTTTGGCAGACACTAATACGTTCACAATCTTGCCCCCTTGGTCTTCAAGTAAAACATTGTTCTTAGCTAAATTTGCTTTTACTTGCTTTAGATCAAGATAGGGTAAATCAATCTTATTAATAGCGACCAGATAGGGAATTTTTGTTTGTTCAATATATTTCAAACTCTCCAAAGTTTGAGGTTTAACACCTTCATCAGCTGCCACCACTAGAACAGCAAGGTCAGCGACTTTGGCACCCCGAGAACGCATTTCTGAAAAAGCAGCATGGCCAGGAGTATCAATAAAAGTAATTGTTTTGTTTTTAAATTTTATTTGGTAAGCATCAATGTGTTGGGTAATACCGCCAAATTCTTTGGCAACAACATTGGTCTGACGAATCTTATCTAGAAGAGTGGTTTTACCGTGATCAACATGACCAAGGACGACCACCACTGGTGGTCGTGAAGAATTTTGAGAAATGTTTTTCTCCTTTGCCATCTTGATTTTTCCTGTCCCAAAGAACGACTCATTTTAGTGCTTTTTTAATTTCTTCGGCCGCTTTGGGACCAATGCCTTTAATTGCTACCACTGTATTTTTTTGTGATGCTAATTTTTTCTTTGTTTCAATACCAGCCGCTTCTAAAGTCGTAATCGTTCGCGTCGATAGACCTAGCTCTTCTAGCTCTGATTGTCTAGTTTTAGTCTTTTCTTTCTCCTTTCCAGTCCTCTTAACGACTTTTTCGGCACCCTTAATATCAATTCTGTAACCGGTTAGTTTAGCAGCTAAGCGGACATTCTGGCCTTCTTTACCAATTGCTAGAGAAAGTTGATCTTCAGGGACAGAAACGATCGCTTCTTTTTTCTTTTCATTAAGTTTAACTTTAATTCCTTCTGCTGGTGAAAGAGCGGCCACAATAAATTTTTCCGGACCATCACTATACTGGATGACATCAATCTTTTCGCCTTCAAGCTCGTCAATGACCGCCTGAACCCGGACGCCTTTTTGACCAACGCAAGAACCAACTGGATCAACTCCTAATTGAGTTGAGGAAACCGCAATCTTAGTTCGACCACCGCCCTCCCGAGCAATGGCTTTGACTTCTACGGCGCCTGAAGCGACTTCAGGTACTTCCCGACGAAAAAGAGCTTCAACTAAACTGGGATCGGCTCGAGAAACAATTACTTCTCGACCCCGGGCTGTGTCACGAATTTCTTTAATTAGAAAGGTGAGACGTTGATTAACCGAGTATCTTTCTGCCCTAATCTGTTCTTGGGGAGGCATGACTCCTTCGGCTTTACCGATGTCAACAATGGCATTTGGTCCGTCAAAGCGAATAATCATTCCACTAACTAAAGTCCCAGCTCGTTTAGAATATTCATCGAGGATAGCGGTTTTTTCTGCCTCTCGAAGTTTTTGGATAATCACCTGTTTGGCAGTCATTGAAGCAATCCGACCAAAACCTGGCGGGGTAACTTCTTTCTTTTTCTCTTCTTTCTCTTCAGGAAACTCGTAAACCTTAAAACTCCCTGTTTCCATATCCAAATCAACACTGTAATCCATCCCCTCTTTGACGCCATAATCTTTTCGATAAGCGGCTAAAACCGCAGATTTAATTGATTCCAAGGCCACATCAGGTTCAATGCCTTTTTCAGCACAAATCTGATTAAGGGCAGAAGCAAATTCGGTTCTCGCTTTAAGAACAGCCATCTTTTTTCTTTTTTATTTAAAAAGGTGGGAAGTTCCCACCTCAAAACTCATTTAACCAAACTAATTTTAACACCGAATGAAAAAGAAGTCAAAAATTGGCTCAGGAGATAAGAAGAATTAAAACAATCAAAAAAGTAAAAAGAGCTAACCAAGCCGTCATAAAAATAATTAATTTAAAAGCTTCCATCGTCTGTTTTCTTTCCCAAAACAAGATAAAGGCATAACCAAAAGCAATTAGAGCACAAATTAAAGCGGAAACAATAAATAAAACCAGAAAGAATAAGGGGCCCCAGTAATAAGAAATTGGTCCGAACCATTTTTCACCGCGCCAAAACAACAAACCGACTAAGCCACAATAGAACAACAAACCTAAAGCTTGGAAAAAAGCAATGAAAGGAACGGAGAAATTTTTCTTTTTCTTAAAAGGCAGACACATTTTCATTCTTAGTTAATTATGCATTAAATTAACTATGATTATAACTAACTGTCAATTAAAAAGGCAAATCATCAGAGTAAAGTTCTTCCTCATTAACTTTCTTAGTTAACTCCTCAACTTGGTTCTTGGCTGGACAAAAACTCGTAAAAAGACAATATTTACAGAGTTTACTGGGTCGGGGTTGCCAATCTGTAGTCTCTTTTATCTTCTCTATTTTTTCTAAAACTTTATCTCTAATTTCTTCGCTTTTCTTTTCTGTCTTAAAACTTTTCTTTTTTCCTAATTTTAAGAAGAAAAAACTGGTTTTTTTGACTGGCTGGTCAAAATTTGACTCAGCCAATAATTGATAAAAATCCAACTGAAAAGGGTTGGTTTCTTCTTTTTTTGAGGTTTTAAAATCAATGATGTGGAGACCATCCTCATCTTTGGTAATCAAATCAAACTTACCACTAATATCATAATCATCAGTTAAGGGAACAATTAAATCCTGATAATCTTTGATTGAATGAAGAAAATCTTCAGTCGGTAAATAATGAATGTTGGGATTCTCCTCAGCCATTTTTAAAAAATTTCTTAACATCTTGATCCCTTCAGCATAAACGCCCCGTTCCTCTTCAAGACTTTCAAACCCACCCCATTCTAACAAAGGTGGCTTTTTATTCCATCTGGCTTCACTAAGCCAAGTTTCGGCTAATTTTTTCATTAAATTTTCTTTAGTTCTCTGAGCTAAGGGCAGGTAATAATATGAAGTGATGGCGTTATGAACGGCTTTACCAAGGGTATGGAAAGGATAAATATTCTCTGGCATCTGCTTTAATTTGGTCTTCATTTTTCTTTTAACTGGGTCAAGATAGGAAAAGAAGTATTGCTGGGAACATTCCTCAAAAAGATTTAATTTAGTTGGAGAATAAATCTTATCATAATCAATCTTTGGCTGGTCCTGAACTAGTTTAGCCATTTGAAGTAAAACCTATTATTCACTAACCTGACAAGTTCCTGCTTCAGTTGTTTCACAAAGACTTTCTTGACATTGAGGACAAGGTTCCTTACCTTGGGCAATTAAATCATCACAGGCACAAGTACCAGCCTGGTAGTTATTCCATTGGTTTGCCTCCATAAAACACATGGTACAAGGAGGATTAATACAACATTTATAATTACCCTCTTTAACTGCTTTTTGGACAGCAATGTCTCTCTGTTCAACAATTAATTGATGCATCTCTTTAACACTCAAATCTTTAAAAGAAAAAGATTGGTCGTCAACAACCAACAAAGCCAGACCAAAGCCAATTATTATTGAAAAAATGATTAAAAAAAGGACTTGTTTTTTTACTAGAGGAACTAACATAGAGAGCATTATAACAGATTAAGTAAAACTAATCCTAAAAAGTTTTACTTGTTAAACTAAAAAACCTATATTATAATTCCCTAAGCTGCCCGTTACTTATGAGTAGAATTGAACAGGGCATTATTCCATCAGAAGTTGATCTTTCGGTTGACCCCAAAGTCATCAGCCAAGCCGAAAAGCTTCTAGGAACCGAACCAAATATCGAACGGGCAAGAGAGTGGATTCATAGCCCTGAAAAACAAAGAAGAGAAAAAATTATTGCAGGAGCAATTCTCACCTGCCTTACACCCCTTCTTTCCCTTTCGGCTCGCGGAGTATTGCTTGTTGATGGTAAACCAGCTTTTTATAAATACACCGTGGCTTTTCCAGGACCAAACGGAACCTTAATTAACCCAAGAGAATTCACAAAAATACGAACTTTAAGACTAAACGCTAGTGATCAAGAAAAAAGTCCTTTTGAAACAACAGCCTTTCAAGGAGGAAGAAAAAAAGATTATGAGGAAACAGACCCTCGTGTTCATTCGCAATTAGGAAGTTTACTTAGAAAAACAAGTTTAGATGAAGTTCCTCAGCTTGAAGACGTTATTAGTGGTGAAATTTCTCTTATCGGTTTGCGTCCTTTTACTCTCGAAGAAATTAAAGGTTTACGCGTTGTTCTTGAAAATTTAGACCAAAGAGAGGAGCTTAAAGAATATCTAGAAAATTATTTAGAAATAATGGCTTATATTGCCCCTCTTCCTAGTGTTGCCAGTCCTTATGCTGCCACTCTTAAGAAAAAATTAACTTCTATCGAAAGACTTGTCCTTGACCAACTTTATTGTCTTTGCGCCACTAAAGAAGGTGATAATCGAATCCTTGTCCGTTCGATAATCACCACTCTCAAAAGAACTGGGGCAAAATAAGAAAAATTTTCTCTGAACCTGTTATAATTATTCTAGTTGTGGAAAAACACTTAAAAGTAGCTTCTTTGCTAACAGGCAATTCTTTTGCTCTTCTAGTTATCTCAATCTTTCTTCATAATTTTATCTCTGGTCTCTTAAGAATCGAAGAGCCAATCTTTTTTTCTCTTTTTCTGATCCTAGCTCTTGTTTTACCTTTTGCTCTTCTTTATTTAGCAGTTGTTTCCGTCATTTTTTTGATTAAAAGAGGATTTGGATTAAAAAAGAAGTCACTCTTCAAAAAATAAAGGCTTCAATTATTTAAAAGTCAAGGCTACCCAATCACCTAAATAATGGGCAATAATAACAACAATCAAGGCTACTAATAGATGTTCACCAACGACCAGCCAACGATTAGTTTTTTCTGACTCCGCCATTTTCAAACTAAAAATCGCTAACAAGATAGTCCCCCAAATAGCACTCACTAAAACCGCCAAAGGTAAATCAAAAATTAAAACGGGGATGATAAAGGTTAAAGCAAAAACGAGTTTGGTAAAAAAGGTAGCTAGAGTCGCTAGCCAAATTTCTTTTGAAGAATGTTTATTTTCTGATTCTTCAGCAATATGAATCCCTAAAGCATCGGAAAAAGCATCGGCAACAGCAATTGTCAGGATACCACCAATGACCGCCAATTGAGAATGAGTCCCGGACTGCAAACCAACCATTAATCCTAAAGTAGTAATAATGCCTGAGGTCAAACCAAAACTAAAACCGGTTTTGATTGAATGTTTCATCAAACTATACTCTCCAACATAACCTCAGTATATCATTTTTAAAAACATCTCTAATCTTCAAGTTGGATAACATAAAAGCCGTGTTTCTTAATCTCTTTTTGTTGACCAAATTCATCAAGAGAAAAACGAAGGAAAAAATTAATCTTCTTCTTAACCTGTCTACCGGTGTATTGTTTAGTTTTTGGATCCCATTCTTCCAAAACCAAAGTATCGCCTTTTTTAACTTTAAAGTCAGCCACTCGCAAGTCAAACTTTTTCTTACCACTTTTAATTAATTCAAAATAATGAGGCCAAGTTTTTTTTCTAATGATTGCCATTAGTTAATTTTAGCAAATTCAGGAACAAATTTTTTTAACAAATCGGAACTATTACGATTATTTTTTTATTTCACCAAGATCAGTTTCATTCTGCCTCTTCAAACTTCTTAATGGCTTCTTTTTGTTCTTTGGTTAATCTTTTTGGAATCTTGATTTGTAATCTGACGTATTGGTCACCTTGGCCAAAACCATGAAGCTTTCTAATACCCCTGCTTCGAAGACGAATCATTGTTCCGGGTTGGGTTCCAGAACGAATTTTTAGTTTAACTTCGCCATCAACTGTTGGGACTGCTGTCGTTCCGCCTGATACCGCCATACTTAGAGGAATTTGGTGGTTAACAAAAACATCAACCCCATCTCTTTGAAAAGTTTTATCGGGCTGAACATCAATGGTAACATCAAAATCACGAAAGCGAATTCGAGAACCATCATCAACTCCGGCCGGAATTTTAATTGTCTTTTTTTGACCATCAAGATTAACGGTTTTTTCGGCGCCTTTAGCTGCTTCCACAAAAGAAAGACTTAAACCATAACGAGGCTTAGCTTCTCTTCTGCCAAAAGAAATTCCTCCACCAAAAAATTGTTCAAAAATCTCAAAAGGATCGGAAAAACCGCCAAAATCGAATTCAACACCTGGACCACCACTACCATAAGTAGTGTAAGTGTAAGTAAAAGGTCCTTGTTTGTAAGTTCGAGTCTGACCACCAGCAAAAGGACCACTGGCAAAACCACCTGGTCTGGCCCCAGCTCCACCATAACGGGGGTCAAAAGCGGCGTGACCAAACTGATCATAAGTTTCTTTTTTCTTGGGATCAGAAAGAACTTCGTAAGCTTCATTTATTTCTTTGAATTTTTCGTTGGCGTTAGAAGATTTATTTCTGTCTGGATGCCATTCCAAAGCCTTTTTTCGGTAGGCCTTCCTTATCTCATCTTTAGAAGTGTTTTTGGAAACACCGAGGATATCGTAGTAATCTCGCTTGGTCCCCATTTCATTTCTATTCTACCACTTCACCCTCTTCAGCTTTTTCTTTATCAGCCGCTGTTTTGGATTTTTTGCCTTTCTTTTTCTTACCTTCTTCAGGAGGTGTTTGTTGAGCTTGCTGGGTCTGATACATGGCGGCGCCCACTTTCTGGAGTTCTTCTGAAAGTTTTTTCGAAGCTTCTTCAAGTTTTTCTTTGTTAACCTCTTCTTTGGCTAATAATTCTTTGACTTTTTTAATCTCTTCTTCGACTTTTTCTTTATCTTCTTTCTTAATTTTATTACCAGCGTCTTTAAGAGTTTTTTCGGCGGTAAAGACTAAATTGTCGGCTTGGTTTCTGGCTTCAACCGATTCTTTTTTCTTTTGGTCTTCGCTGGCGTGTTTCTCGGCCTCTGTTTGGGCTTCTTTAACTTCCTCATCAGAAAGACTGACTGCGCCTTGAATAGTGATTGATTGTTCTTTGTTCGTCGCCTTATCAATCGCCTTGACATTGAGAATCCCGTTGGCGTCAATATCAAAAGCCACTTCGATTTGAGGTACACCTCTGGGGGCTGGTGGAATGCCGTCGAGAATAAATCTGCCCAAAGACTTGTTGTCGGCCGCCATCGGTCGTTCGCCTTGAAGAACATTAATTTCCACTTGAGTCTGATTGTCGGCCGCGGTTGAGAAAATTTGGGATTTAGAAGCAGGTACGGTGGTGTTTCTTTCAATTAAAGGGGTTCTGACACTCCCCAGAGTTTCAATTCCCAAAGTCAGAGGGGTAACATCTAAGAGAAGAATGTCTTTGACTTCACCACCCAAAACGCCACCCTGAATGGCCGCGCCAACGGCGACCACCTCATCAGGATTAACTGATTTGTTTGGGGTTTTACCAAAATAATTCTTGACTGTCTCGTAAACCTTGGGCATTCGAGTCATCCCGCCTACTAAAATGACCTCATCCACTTCTTTGGTTTCAATCTTGGCATCTTTAAGACAAGCTTTGACTGGACCCATGGTTTTTTCAATTAAATCATCAACCAGTTGTTCCAATTTGGCCCGGGTTAACTTCATCGTTAGATGCAAAGGCTGACCATCCTTACCTTGAGTGATAAAAGGCTGGTTAATTTCGGTTTCTTGAGAAGAAGAGAGTTCAATCTTGGCCTTTTCGGCCGCGTCTCTGATTCTTTGCAAAGCTTGTTTATCTTCTCTTAAATCAATCCCGTGTTCTTTTTTGAACTCATCGGCTAAATAATCAAGTAATTTCTGATCAAAATCATCCCCACCTAAATGAGTGTCACCGTTAGTTGCTTTAACTTCAAAAACGCCATCACCGATTTCGAGAATCGAGATATCAAAAGTACCGCCACCTAAATCATAAACCGCAATCGTTTCACCTTTTTTCTTTTCCAAACCATAAGCTAAAGCGGCGGCGGTCGGTTCATTAATAATTCTTTCTACCTTAAGACCAGCAATTTCACCGGCTTGTTTGGTCGCTTGTCTTTGAGAATCATCAAAGTAAGCGGGAACGGTAATCACCGCACTTTCAACCGTTTCGCCCAGATAAGATTCAGCATCCGTTTTGCATTTAGCCAAAATTTTGGCGGAAATTTCTTGAGGCGTGTAGCCTCGGCCACCAATCTGAATCACGGCCATGCCGTCTTTACCGGCCTTAACTTCATAAGGCACCATTTTGATGGTTTTTTTAACCTCAGCATCAGTAAAACGCCGCCCCATTAGCCGCTTAACTGAATAAGCAGTGTTATCTGGATTAAGAATCATTTGACGTTTGGCCACTTCACCTACCAGGTTCTTAACCGGTTCGACAACTGAAGGAATGGTGTTTTTACCTTCGGCCGAAGGAATCACTTTGGCTTTACCGGCCTCCATGACCGCCACCGCCGAATTAGTCGTTCCTAAATCGATACCAATAATTTTTGCCATTCTTTCTATTTTCCCTTTCCTCGACCAACTTTAACTTTGGCTGGTCTTAAAACCTTATCATTTAATTTATAACCTTTTAAAACCACGTTGACTACTTGGTTTTTTGGTCCGGGCACAATTTCAACCGCATCCATGGTTTCCGGATCAAACTTTTCTCCTTGGGTTTCTATCTCTTTAACACCTTCGCTAACTAGAGCCGTCTGAAATCGAGCGCAAATCAGAGAGACGCCTTTATCTTTCAAATGCTTTTCGCACAACTCCAAATCATCCAAAACCACTAAAAGTTTATCTAAAAGCTGGGCATTAGCTTGCTTAACAAATTCTTCTTTTTCCCTAGTAATCCGCTTTTCTAGATTAGCATAATCAGCTAAAACCCTTTTCAAACGATTTTCCAGTTCCTCGAGTTTTTTCTCGGTTCCTTTAACTTTTTTCTTAGTCATTCTAGACCTCTTTAAGAACTTCTTCTAGTAAATTGCCAAAATATTTGACCATCGGAATCACTCGAGGATAATCTAAACGCACCGGCCCAATTACTCCCAAAAAACCGCTTTTCTCTGAACCGGCATCAAACTTAACAAAAATCATCCCGCAAGGCTCAAGAAAGTCATAGCCCAATTCATCCCCAAGTAAAAGATGGATTGGCTCTTCACCAAAAGAATGGCTAAACAAGTCTAATAAGCGATTGGTTTCATCAAGCATTGAAAGAATGGCCCGAGTGACATCAATATCGTAAAATTCGGGCATTTCCAAAATATTAGCATAACCAGCATGATAGACGTCACCTTTTTTGGTAGCGGCGACGGCTAAAGTTCGTGATCTTTCAGCCAAAGCTTTGGTTGCTTCATGCATCAATTTGTCAAAATCAAACCGCGAATCCCAAACCTTTTCTTTAGCGGCCACTTCGTCAGCCACCGAAAGTTTTTTCTCTTCCATTAGTTGATTAACATAAAATTTAAAAGCTTCTTTAGTGGGAATTCGACCCGCCGAGGTATGAGGTTGGTGAAGATATTTCATCTCTGTCAAAGCCGCCATTTCATTTCTAACCGTGGCCGGCGAAACACCCAGCTCATATTTTTTCTCCAGCGTTCCAGAACCAACCGGTTCGGCTGATTCAATATACTCTTCAATAATTGATTTAAGAATTTTAATTTGTCTATCAGTTAACTCGGCCATATTTTATCCCGTACATCCGTTGGGACTCTACGAGATTAGCACTTTTATAACATGACTGCTAAAGTTTGTCAAGAGGAATTTATAAATGCTATAGTTTAATCATAATGAAAATTCTAGCCAGGAAAAAAGAACTTTTTTCTCTAATCATTATCATTCTTCTTTTAATTGCCTTGCCTTTATTACTTAATCTCATTAGCCGAGTACAAATTTACTTGACTGAGGCTTTAGGGCAGGAAGCCAAGATCATTATTGATGTTTCTATTGATCAAGGATTAGTGACGCCTATCTGGCAGGGTCTAGCCCAAGGCGGTGAAGAAAAAAATCCTTTTGACCAAATTATTAAAGAAACCACGGCTTTAAACCCAAAATACATCCGGATTGATCATCTTTATGATTATTACGATGTCGTCAAAAAAGAGAATGGTCAATTAAGTTTTGATTGGACAAAACTTGATCTAGTGGTTAACCAAATTATTCAAACCGGAGCCAAACCCTATTTCAGTCTTTCTTATATGCCCGCGGCTATTGCCCAAGATAACAATATTATTAACCCTCCAGTTAATTGGAGCGACTGGTCAGTGATTATCCAAAACACTATCCAATATTACAGCGGCCGTTCTGAAAAAAATCTTAAGGACGTTGCTTACGAAGTCTGGAATGAGCCAGATTTATTTGGTAACTGGCGGATTGGTGGCGAAAAAGATTATCGTCTCCTTTATAAGTATGCTGTCATTGGTGCTAGCCAAACCAAAAACACTAATCCCTTTAAAATTGGCGGGCCATCAACCACGGCGCCTTATCGTGGTTGGGTGACTGGCTTTTTAAATTACATTAAAGATAATCATTTAAGAATTGATTTTTATTCCTGGCATCGCTATTCTCTTTCGCCAATTGACTTTTTAGCTGATATTGACCAAGTCGATACCTGGCTCCATGAAAACGCTGGTTATTCTTTAGAAAAACACATCACCGAATGGGGTTCGGTTTCCGAAAATTCTTCTTATCACGACACTAATCTTGATGCCGCTCATTTAGTGGCAGTCATCAGACAATTAATCCAAAGAGTCGATTGGGCTTTTACTTTTGAAATCAAAGACGGTCCTTCACCTACCGGGGAAAAATATTGGGGTCGTTGGGGACTTTTAACTCATGAATCAACCGGAACAATTGAAAAGAAACCTAAATATTTTGCCCTCCAACTCCTTAATAAAATGACTGGCAATCGAGTTTTTCTTGAAGGCGAAGGGACTTGGGTGACCGGCTTTGCTACCCGAGATAATCAACAAATTAAAATCATTTTGGTTAATTTTGATAAACAAGGACAGCACTTTGAAAAAGTACCAGTGGTTATCAATCATTTAGAGAATGGAACTTACGCCTATCAAGAAAGTTACCTTTTAGGTGCTAGCCAAAAATCAACCGAAACAATTACTGATGGCAGTTTGCAAAAAGAAATTCCTCTTTCAGCTAATAATCTGGTGGTAATTGAATTAACTAAAACTTAAAACATCTTCATCTTTAAGTTGATGATTTAGACTCACTTGCTGACCGGGGAAAAGAGCGCTGGGTCCCCAAAGAAGAATTTGTTTGAATTCCTTTTTTTCTGGAAAAATCTTTTGAGCCACATCAGCCACTTGGGCTCCTTTTTTCATAATTAAAGGTTCATTAAAATCCGGTTCTTTATCTTTTTGCTTAAGATAAACTCTGATCAGATTCAGCTCCTGCCAAATCGCTTTTTTGAGTTCATCCAGACCAATCTTATTTTGAACACTGATCAAAATTTCCTTTCCTTGGGCTTTAGGTGTTTTCTTCATCAATAAATCAACTTTGTTAATCACTAATAAGGTTGGTAATTCAATTTTTAATAATTTGAGCTCTTTGTTAATCGCCGCCAATTGATTTTTAGTTTTAACGTCTACCAGCAAAATTAATAAATCAGCAATCCGGGCTACAGAAAGAATTTCTTTACCTCTGCCCTTGCCTTCAGCAGCCCCGCCAATAATGCCAGGAAGATCTAAAATTTGAATCTGAGCCCCCTTATATTTCAAAACACCGGGAATAACCTCAAGAGTGGTAAAAGGCCAGGATTCAACCCGAGCATGAGTCCCGGTTAAATTATTGAGCAAACTTGATTTCCCAACCGAAGGCGGACCGACTAAAACGACCGTCGCATCACCAAACTTTTTTAAAGCAAAACCTTTACCTTTACCTTGAGCACTACTTGTTTCTTTCTGTCGTTTTAATTTGGCTAATTTTGCTTTTAAACGACCAATATAATGTTCCGTCCCTTTATGATAGGGCGTCTTTCTGATTTCTTCTTCGATGGCTTCTATTTTTGCTTCAAGATCAATGGTCATCTTTTTTATTTTTTATGAGGAAACTTCCTCTGAGGTTGGTTGTGAAGACGAAGTCGTAATTATTTCTTCCGATTCCTTAAGGACTTGCTGCCAACGACCTAGTTTTTTAGCCAAACTAATAAAAGACTTCAACTCAGTAATATTAAAGAGATAAGAAAGAACAAAATAAACAATCACCCCAGAAAAGGTGGCAATGATGGTTAAAATTACTAAATTAATTGTCCGGGTTGTATCTAAGATAAATTGATCAAGAAACCTCATTGGTATCCATAAAGCAACGGCGGTTAAAAAAGTCGCCAAGCTCATCTTAATCACCGGAATAAATAGTTCTTTTTTACCAAAACCGCCGATTGCCTGATTAAGCAAAATCAATAACAGACCTGTTTGAAGAAAACTGGCAATCGTTGTTGCCCAAGCTAGACCTAAAATACCAAAATCAAATCTAAAGATAAAGAGAAAGCTTAAAACCACATTGGCAAAAACAGAAATGACACTAATCCAAAAAGGCGTCTTAGTATCATGAAGAGCATAAAAACCCCTCACTAATAACTGAACGACCGCCTGAGCAAAAATAGAAATTGAGAAAATTGCTAGAACCCGGCCAGTTAACAGCGTCGCTTTCCAGGGAAAAGAAGCCGCTCCAAAAACAATTCGGACGGCCGGAATCCGCAGAACTAATAAAATCGCACTCGCCGGCAAAACCAGATAAAGGATTTGATTAAAAGAAGCTAGGAAAGTTTCTTTGAACTTACTAAAATTCTCTTCTCCGGATTCCCGTGAGAGAGTTGGTAAAGCTGCCTGACCAATAGTCGTCCCAAAAAGACCAATCGGCAAATTCATCAAGTGTTGAGCAAAATAAAAGATAGATAAGGAACCGGCTGCCAATGACGTCGCTAAGAAAACTGCCACTGTCAATTCAATCTGATTAACCGCCAAAGCAAAGGTTCGCGGTAGCATGAGACGAACCACTTCTCTGACACCTGGATGGCGCCAATCAAAAACGAAGGAATAACGCAAACCTAATCTTAAAGCTAACGGTAATTGAATAATCAAATGAAGAAAAGCTCCTAAAACCACGCCGATAGTGGGACCAAAAATACCAAACCAATGCCCAAGACCAACAATCCCAAAAATTATCCCCAAGTTATAAACAATCGGTGAAAGAGCGGGCACTAAAAAACGTTGTTTTGATTGAATCACCCCGGTCAAGAAGTTGGAAACACAAAAAAATATCTGAGCTAGAAGCATTATTCTAGTTAAATCAACCATTAAATTAATTTCGGCGGGACTAAAAGCCGGCGCAATCAGACTCGCTAAAGGCCTGGCAAAGACAAAAACGATCAAGGCTAATAAGATAAAAACAACCATTAGAAAATTGATGACTGATGAAGAAAGACGATAAGCTTCTTTTTCATCCTTCTCTAAATAGCGACTAAAAACCGGAATAAAGGCGGCCGAAAGAGCTCCAAGAACCAGAAGCTGAAAAATCATGTCTGGTAAACGAAAAGCAGCAAAATAAACATCAAGTTGCCTTTCTTGACCGCCAAAAAAAGTTCCAGCTAATAAACGATCTCTTAAGAGTCCTAAAAGTCGAGAAATAGCCACGGCCACCATAATGACGGTAGCAGCAGAAAGAATATTAACTTGTTTATGGGAAAAAATTAGGCTACCATTCCGCCAAAAACTTCTTAACATTTGTCTTTTATCTTAAAATCTATTATACTGCCTACCTAACTAAATTATACTAATATAATGCCTATCGGCAAGACTCTATTTATTTAAGCCATGCCAGTCACTGAATCAGCTAAAAAGAAAGTGCGCCGAGATAAGAGGCGAACGATTATTAATCGAGAAATTCGCCTTCAAATCAAATCCACTGTCAAAGAAATGCGCCAAAAACCAGCTAAAAAGGCTTTTCAAAAAGTCAGTCGGGCTCTTGATCGGGCGGCCAAAAAAAGCATTATCCATAAAAAGAAAGCTTCGAGATTAAAATCGAGATTGGCCAAACTCCTACCAAAGAGTAAGAAGAAAACCCTAAAAAAGACTTCCTGATAAATTGCTTTACAAATTTCTCTCTAGTCCATATACTAGAATAGCTAGTACAATAGCTTATTAGTTTATGACTGCCTCAAAAAGTAAAATTGAATTTTTACCCCAGGAGGATTGGGAAAAGACCCCTTTTGGTAAATTCCTCAAGTGGTTGTTAACGGTTGGCCGCTATATTGTCATTTTTACCGAACTAATTGTTATTCTTGCTTTCATCTCCCGATTCAAGCTCGATCGTGATTTAACTGATCTTTACGAACTCATCGAACAAAAGCAGGCGATTATCCAATCATCAGCTGATTTTGAAACTGATTTCCGCTTTCTCCAAAAACAACTAACCAGCATCCAAGGTTTAAGAAAAGAACAACTCAAAACTAATCAACTCTTAGAAGAAATTTCTGACTTAACTCCGATCGATGTTTCTTTCTCTAATTTAACTATCACTGGTGATAAAGCCGAATTTAAAGCCACCGCCTTATCTGAAGCAGGTTTAGCAACTTTTATTTATAACCTTAAAAAATCGCCAAGCTTTACTAACCTAAACATTGATAGTTTATCTCTAGGTAGTGAACAAGGCGTAGGAATTAGTTTTAGTCTTAACAGTCAGTTAATTAAATAAATGCCAAATACTTTACCTAATCGCTATCAGCGCTATCGTCACTATTTCACCGGTGTCAATAATCTTTACAAGAAAAAACAAACAAAAGTTTATACCGGCGTTGTCCTTTCCCTGATAACGATATCTTTTTTTGGATTTTTTGCGATTCGACCAACTTTAATTACAATCAGTGGTCTGATTAAAGAAATTAAAGACAAAAAGGCTGTCGTCGAGCAAATGGACCAAAAAATTGAAAGTCTTACCCAAGCTCAAATAAACTACTCCCAAATTAAAGATGGCCTTGATTTAGTCAACCAATCACTCCCTCTTGACCCAGATCTGTCAATTCTCATTAAACAACTTGAGGCCTTGGCTCGACTTTCCTCAGTTAAGATTGAATCAATTCGATTTGAAAAAATCAATCTCCAAGGAGAAAAAAGTAATGAAGCCCAAGCCGTTAATTTTGACCTGGCTACCAGTGGTAATTATCAAAGTCTTAAAAACTTTCTTAATTCACTAGATAATTTGAGGCGAATTATTGGGATTGATAGTTTTGCTTTCAAAGCTTCAAATGAAGAAGAAAGTCAAGTATTAATGATGACTCTTAATGGTCATGCCTATTATTTAACCAGAGAAGAATGAAAGATCTTAAGCTTGGTAAAAATATTTTAATTATTTCAATTTTTACTTTATTGACAGTTTTTGCCTGGATTGGTTTTCAGGTCTACAGCGCCTACACCAAAACAACCATTCCTAAAATAGTCAAAGAACTTATTCAACCCTTAAATCCCCGAATTGAAGAATCAATCATTAAAGAAATTAAAGAAAAGTATCAAGTCCCTAGTGAGGAACTTAATGTTGTTAGCCAATCTCCTACTAGTCCTGAAGCAGAAAAAGAGGAAGAAGCTACTACTGGTCAAACGGCAACGCAAAGTGGTAATCTAGAAGAAGAATGAGGAAACGGATACCAACTGCAATTGGTTTAGTTATTTTAATTGTCGGCATGACTGCCGCCGTTTTTTTGATTAACCGCAGTACCCATTGGTTTTCTCGAGCCGCTCCAGGGGCCGCGCCAAAACAAATTAAATTCACCAACATCACTGACAGTAATTTTTCAGTTTCTTGGATAACAGACGAATCAACTTCAGGCTTTTTAAAATATGGTCCAAATAATAAGATTGATCAAACATCCAGAGACGATCGAGACGAACTTACTGGTAAAACCGGTAATTATACTATCCATCACATCACTCTTCGCAATCTAAAACCAAATACGACTTATCAATTTCAAATTGGCTCGGGAGGCAGTTCGTTTGATAACAATGGTCAGAATTACCAAGTAACAACCACCGCAACCCTAACCGCCCCTTCACCACCAAGTGATGTTGCTTACGGCACGATTAATGATCAGGCCGGTTCGCCAGCTGACGGCTTGATTGTCTATCTCTCTCTGCCTAGCGCCGTTACCCAATCAACCCTAACCAAGTCTTCTGGTAATTGGGTTATTCCTTTAAATTTAGCCCGGTCAGAGGACTTAAAAGGCTATGCCCAATATGATTCTCAAGCAACGATTGAAGATATTCTCGTTCAAGGGGGAACAAAGGGAACAGCCACTGCCGTCGTCACCACCAAAAATGATAGCCCGGTTCCTACGATCACTCTCGGTGAAAGTCATGATTTTAAAGGTACTGTCACAACAGACGAAACTGATAAAACAACTGGTTCTTCAAAGTTTAATTTAGAAGACAGCGACTCAACTCCCTCATCTGACAAAGTAGAAATCACTAATCCTGAAGATGAGGAAGGTGTTAGTACCCAAAAACCAGAAATCCAAGGAATTGGCCCAGTCGGAACGATTCTTAATATTACGGTTGAATCCACAAAAACCTACACTGGTACGATTGTCGTTGATGAACTGGGCAATTGGAGCTGGACACCACCAGCTGATTTAGAACCAGGCGAACACACGGTCACCATCAATTATCAAGATGAAAACGGTCAACAGCAAACTCTTTCTCATACTTTTATTGTCTTAGCCGCCGGTGAAGATGGTTTGCCGGCTTTTGAGGCAACTCCATCAGGAACAGCCACACCCTCACCAACACCTTCTCCTTCGGTTAGTCCTTCACCCAGCGTCAGTCCGAGTGGTCGAGTTTCAATACCTTCAACTGAAAGCGGTGTTCCTGATTCTGGTTACTTGACACCTACTTTTTTAGTCTTCATAATGGGACTTGTTCTGATGACTTTTGGACTATTTAGTAATATTTTGCTTAAGAAGAAAGTTTTTTAGATGGCCGACCTGTCCCAAGATCAATCGCTAAAACCAGAGTCAACCACAAATCCGCCTGTGGCTAATCAATCTTCCCCGAATCAAGAACCACCAATACCGGCAACTACCGCTGGACAATCACCCTCAACTGATGATGCCTCTTTTCCTCCGATCAAAGAAGAAGAAAAATTCGCTACGCCAAAACAAGAGGAAATCAAAAAAGAGCTTTCTGAATTAGGAATTTCTTCTAAAGGCAGTTCT
>Ga0154882_145_pt1 | contig 15008 bp, 14 predicted proteins | sample Rifle2008BG19ft_FD_105854 | JGI IMG/M metagenome (GOLD analysis project Ga0154882, IMG submission 105854) | Microgenomates group bacterium RBG_19FT_COMBO_39_10
AAGCCTTTCTTAATCCGATTTCCCGGGTCCTCTCAATCACAGAAACAAGCATAATATTCATAATCCCAATTCCCCCGACTAAAAGGGAAATGGCCGCAATTCCGGAAAGAAGAGAGGTGAAAGTCGAGGTTACCTCTGTCATCGCTCCAATAATATCTTCCTGAGAGCTGATCGAAAAGTCTGCCTGAGTTGGGTCAGAGAGTTTATGTCTGGCCAAAAGGAAATAACCAACTTCATTCTTGGCCTGGTCCATTAAATCCTCACTTTTAGCAGCAATATAAATTGAACTAACATAGTCTTGACCAAAAACCTGTTTCTGGGCAGTGGTCAAGGGAATAATAACAATATCATCTTGACTAAGGAAACCTATCCCGCCTTTAGCTTGAGTTACCCCAATAATTTTGAAATTAATTTGATTAATTCTAATACTTTTACCCACCGGATTAGCCCCTTCACCAAAAAGATCAGTTACTACTTGGGAACCTAAGATGGCGACTTTTGTTTGACTATCAAGATCTCGTTGGGTGAGAAAAACACCATTCTCCATTTCTATCTTTCTAATTTGGGCATAGGCGGACATCACTCCAGTAACTCTAGTATTGGTATTATTTCTGCCAGCCACTACTTGACTGTTTCGAGATAATTCGGCCGAAACCGCCTCAACACTAGTAATTTGAGGCGAGTCAATAATTGCCTTGGCGTCTTCATAAGTGAGAGTGGTCATGCTGCCAGATTGTCCGCGGACCCCACTCACCGTCTGGGCTCCAGGTGAAACAGTTAAAAGATTTGAACCAAGCGACTGAATTTGGGAAGCAACTGCTTTTTGCGACCCTTGACCCAAAGTCATTAAAGCAATTACCGCGGCGATACCAACGACAATCCCTAAAATAGCCAAACCAGTCCGGGTTTTATTTAAAGTTAAAGCTTCAAAACTAGTAGTAAGAGTTTCTTCAAAATCCATTTAATTATTCGCCCGCTTTTGATAATGATTAAAAATATCTTTGACCACTTTGCCATCACGAAGATAAATAGCCCGCTTAGCGAATTTGGCAATCTGAATTTCGTGAGTAACCAAGACAATGGTGTGGCCTGATTTATTCAAATCTTGGAGAATTTCCATGATTTCTTCTCCCGATTTGGTATCCAAATAGCCAGTTGGTTCATCCGCAAAAATCACTGAGGGGTTAGTTATCAGAGCCCGGGCAATGGCGACTCTTTGAATTTCTCCCCCAGATAGTTGGTTAGGTCTATTACTAAGCTTATCTTCTAAGCCAACCAGGCTTAAGGCTTTTTTGGCTCGCCTTATCCTTTCCTTTTTTTCAACTCCAGCATAAACTAAGGGAATCATGATATTTTTGAGAGCAGTGACTCGGGGAAGTAAATTAAAAGCCTGAAAGACAAAGCCAATGTTTTTGTTTCTAATTTCAGAAAGTTCATCATCCGAAAGTTTAGAAACATCCTTTCCTTCTAAAAAATAGGCACCTGAGGTTGGCGTATCCAGAGCCCCTAAAAGATGCATCAGGGTTGATTTGCCTGAACCAGAGGGTCCCATAATTGCGATAAACTCTCCTTTTTTAATTTCCAGAGAAACGTCTTTAAGGGCAATTGTCTTTACGGCATCATTTTTATAGATTTTGGTTAAATTAACCGTCTTAATCATCTTTTTACTTCAAATCCCCCGCCTGGCATAATCCCTCTCAAGCCACTACTACTGAAGGAAGTTTCTTCACCGGTCACTGTTTCACTGGTAATAACTGTCTCGCCTTCATTAAGGCCACTGATAATCTCCGCCTGATCGGAATTCTCCAATCCTACTTCTACTTCTCTTTCTTGCTCTTCGCCATTAACTAAAACCTTAACTATTGCTTGGCCGGCTTGAGTTTTGATGGCTTGGGAGGGTACCCAAAGAACGTTCTCTTTTATTTCAGTAATAATTTCGGCTGTCGCTGTCATATTAGGCAGAATTTGTTCAGAACTAATATCAAACTGAATAATGATTGGATAAGTGGTCACCCCACTGGTTACGTTTCCAATCCGATCAACACTGACCACTTTGCCGGTAAAAGTTTTACCAGCCAGGCTGTCCAAGGTAATGGTTGCCTTTTGGCCTGTCTTTACCTGCAAAATATCAATTTCTGAAAGGTTGAACGAAGCTAAAGGAGTTCCTTCGGATTCTATAGTCGCTATTCTTAGACTTGCTCGGGTATCACTAGTAGTATCCTGAGAGCCAAAGTTCATTCCCTCTGCGATAGTAATACTAGTAATCACACCTGGGGCTGGAGCGACAATGACTGGTGAACTTGATTGATAATCAAGAGCTGCCGAAGACAATTTTGCTTTAGATGTTTGGATCGCGTCATAGGCATTATCATTGGCAACTTCTGCCTTGGTGCGTGTTTCCTTCATTGTAAAAGTTTCATCTTCATCATGTCCTTTAATTTCGTCATAGGTTTTTTCAAGAGTTACCTGGGCTGAGCGATAACTATTTTCAGCACTCTTAAGCGAATTAACGGCGCTGATATAACTCGCATAGGCTGAGACATGAGCTTGATTTCCTTCTGTATCTAAATCAATTTCAGCTATTTTCTGACCCTTAATCACTATCGCTCCTTCGCTAACATAAACACCCTTTACCACTCCGGTTGCAGAAGTAGTGACTGAGAAAGTGTTTGCAGTTAAAACAGTTCCTGCTGTACTAATAGAAGAAATAATCGTTCCTTTTTGAACCTCGGCTGTTTGTAATTGGGGTTGTTTTTCTCCATTAGCCAAAACACGCCAGCTAACTATTATCGCCAAAAGCAAAATAATTGCCACTACCGCCGTTTTTTTGCGACTCCTAAATATTTTTTTAAACATCGCTATTATTTTGTCTTTTTTTATTATTGCTGTTAGTTTTTCCAAATTCATTGGATGTAATTTATAAAAGCAAACTGAGAAAAGGCTGAGAACAAGACACTCCCTAGGGCAGGCTAGAGAGTGTCTTGAACAGGCGAAGGGCTATTTACTCAAAACCACCAAAAGGACGGCCTGGACCAAAACCGCGACCGCCAAAAAGGTACTTCAGATCAATTCCGTTTTCTTCGGCCCAAGATTCCATTTCTTTCTTGTGCTTTTCCATTACTGTTCTTCTTTCTTCAAGAGAAAGACCCTCTAATTCTCCAGGTTTCTCTTGTACTTCTGCCTTCTTGGTTAAAATTAGCTGCTTTTGGTCTTCAGTCAAATCACCGTTCTCAACCGCCTCACTCAGCTTGTCCTCAAAACGAGTTTGGTTTTCAATCCGCCGTTCTTCTCTCTCTTCGTCAAAAACAGCCTTGACTTCTTCTTCATTAAGGCCAAAGCGTTCGACTAATTTTTGAACAATAGGTGGATATTGGCTTAGCTCATCTTCTGCATACACCTTAGCAGAACCATAGGCAACAAAACCAAGCAAAGCTAAACCAAAAATGGGGATAATTAAATGTTTCTTCATCTTTTCACCTCCTCTCTCCCAATAATTCAAATAACTTTTAACAAGCCGAATAATAAACGACTAACCTAAGAAAATGCTTAGAAAAAAATCTTCAGGAACGCTTTAGAGGAAATTTGATAGTAAAAGTGGTCCCCTTCTTTAAAACACTAGAAACAGCAACAGTGCCCTGGTGAATTTCGATAATTTTTCTAGCCAACGACAAACCTAGCCCAAAACCAAAAGCCTTACTTTTTGAACGGGATTGGTCCACTCGGTAAAACCGGTCAAAAATATGAGGCAGGTCTTCTTTGGCAATCCCCAACCCCGTATCTTTTATTTTGATCAATAAGGATTTTTTATTTACCTTCGTTTCTATGGTTATCTTACCGTTTTTAGGAGTATATTTAATGGCATTATCTAAAAAAATTAACATCATTTCTTCGAAACTTTCTTCATTGGCCCAAATTGTTTGTTTTCTGACATTCACTTCTATTTTGATCTTTTTCTTTTTAGCTAAGGGCAAAACCTTTCGACAGACTTTTTTAATCAGTTTAGTTGCATCGACCTTCTTGAAGCTAAGATTTTGACCATTATTTTGGTAATGAGCCAAACTCAAGAGGTTATTAGACAAAGATTGAAGGCTATCAATATCCTCCAAATTACTTTTTATCACCTTTTTGCTTTCCTTAAGAGATAGCTTCTTATCCCTTAAAGCTACTTCCATTGAGGTTTTTAAAGCGGTTAAGGGAGTTAAAAGCTCATGGGAAGCATCAGCCACAAATCTTTTTTGTTCTTCCATGGCCTTTTCGATCGGTCGAAGGGTTTTTCCGGCTAAAAAATAACCTGCCAAAGCAGAAACAACTAAAACCCCGCTATTTATCATTAATAGGTTAAGTAATAATCTTTTTCTAGCTGCTTCTAGATCTTCAACAAGAAAAAAACGAGGGGCTATCTCTTTTAAGCGTAATGGTAAATCTTCTGGTTGTTCTGGAAAAGTTTGAGGTAAAGGAACGTCAAACTCCTCGGCTCTAAACCTTAACTCTGCTCGACGAAAACCTCTTTCTAATTCCCCCACCATACCTCTATAAATCGCAATACTGAAAGAAAGGCTAATGAACATAATGATAAAAAGATACCAGCCAGTTAATTTTAGTCTTGCTGATTTAAACATGGCTTTTTTCTCCAATTTTATAGCCAAAACCTCTGATAGTCTGAATTAGAGGAGCTTTATTTTTAAAAGGTTTATCAATCTTATTTCTTAAATAACCAATATAAACTTCAACTGTATTAGGTAAGATATCGGCGTCATAGTCCCAAACATGATTAATAATTTGTTCCTTAGTAAGGATTTCATTTTTGTGTCTTAAAAGATATTCCAAAAGAGCAAATTCTTTTCTCGACAACTTAGTCTTTTTCGTTCCCCGTTTGACTTCGTAAGTTAAGATATTAAGAGTCAGATCATTACAAGTCAGAATGTTATCTAAGGCTTGTTTTGGTCTCCGGCTTAAGGCTTTAAGCCGAGCCAAAAGCTCGGCAAAAGCGAACGGCTTAACTAAATAATCATCGGCCCCAGCGTTTAAGCCTTTAACTTTATCTTCTAGTTGGCCTTTGGCGGTTAACATTAAAATGGGAGTATGAATCTTCTCTTCTTTCCGTAACTTCTGACAGAGCTCCAAACCGTCCATTTCAGGCAACATTAAGTCTAAAATAATAACATCATATTCTTCGGTGGCGGCTAAATCAAAACCCTGTTTGCCATCATAAGCAATGTCAACCGCATAAGATTCCTGCTCTAAGCCTTTTTTAATAGAATTAGCTATTTTATGTTCATCTTCAATAACAAGAATTCTCATTTTAATAAGAAGATATTAAACTTCACCTCCCAGCTTTTATAATGCCGTATATTATACATCGAAACTGAAAAATAGCTGAGAGAATTAAAAATTTTAACTCTTGACTTTTTGGGAAAAAGATTTTACTGTTAATTTAATATTCAATCTGCCCCCTAAAAGTTTAAGCCGATAAACTAAATAAGATGCCAAGGTCAAGAGAAATTCCTCTATCTGAATCTTTAAAAACCCCTAAATCTGAATTTGTTGCCAAACTAGAGAATCGTTGGCAACAAGGAAATTTTGTTTGCGTTGGTCTTGATTCAGACATCTCTAAAATTCCCCGTTATGGAGTTAACGGATTAACCACTGCCTCTCCTGAAGATATAATAGCTGCATTTAATAGACAAATTGTTGAGGCAACTTATGATTTAGTTTGTGCTTACAAACCTAATAGTGCTTTTTATGAAGCTCAAGGTGTACCAGGACTAAAGGCTTTAGCCAGTACCGTAAAATTTATTAAACAACATTATCCAGACATTCCTGTTATCCTTGATGCCAAAAGAGCTGATATTGGTAACACCAACCTTGGTTATGTCCGAGCCGCTTTTGATGAATTAGGGGTAGACGCGATTACTGTTCATCCCTATCTTGGTAAAGAAGCCTTAAAACCATTCTTAGATCGTCAAGATAAAGGCATTATCGTTTTAGCCAGAACTTCTAATGCTGGTGCCGGAGAATTTCAAGACCTTCCGGTTGGCGAAAATCAAGAACCACTCTATCAAGTGGTGGCAAGAAATGTAGCTGAATCCTGGAATGAAAATGGTAATTGTGCCATCGTTGCTGGTGCTACTTATCCTCAAGAACTAGCTGGAATTAGAGCTGTTGTTGGCGATATGCCTATTCTTATTCCTGGTATTGGTGCTCAAAGCGGTGATGTTGAGGCCAGCGTCAAAGCAGGTAAAGATAGTCGCAATTGGGGAATGATTATCAATTCTTCACGAGGGATTATCTTTGCTTCAAGCGGAGCAGATTTTGCTTTGGCAGCGAGAAGAGAGACCGAAAAATTAAGAGAAGCAATTAATCTATATAGTATATAGATAGATAATGACTGGCGAAAAAACCGGAAATCAACCCTTAAATCCAGAAAGCTTAACAGCAGAATCACAGTTATGTCTTCAATTATTTTATATTGGCGCAATTAAATTCGGCGATTTCAGATTAAAATTACATGATAAACACCCAGAAGCACCCCCATCACCCGTTTACATTGACCTCAGACTTCTTCGAAGAGAACCTGAAGCTAAAGCTGCGGCAGTTGATGTTTATCTAGAGCTACTCAAACCACTAGAATTTGACTTGTTAGCTGACGTTCCTACAGCGGCAACACCACTAGTTTCTTCCCTTTCAGATAAACTAGGTATTGGGATGATTACGCCTCGAACTGATGTAAAAAATCATGGCACTGGTGTAAAGATAGACGGAATGAGGGCTCTTGATCAGGGTAAGACCGTAGTTTTAGTCGACGATCTAGTAACTCGAGCAGATTCTAAATTAGAAGCAGTCAGGATTCTTAGAGACGAAGGGTTTAGAGTAAGAGATGTGGTTGTCTTAGTTGATAGAAAACAAGGAGGCGAAGAACAACTCGCTGCTGAAGAAATTAAACTTCATGCTGCTTTAACAATGGATAAAATGTTGGCTTTCTATAATGGAATGGGAATGATTACTAATCCCGAATATGCAAGAATAAATCAAGGACTAATAAATTTGAATAATTTCCTAGCAAGCCTATAATCCCCTCTCTACAAAACTTTTTGAAAAATTACTGTAAAGTAATGGCGTTTTCTTTACAAATTTTGGCGTAAGTATAAGCACTCTTTCTTATTTTTCTTTTTTGGGTTTTATAATTAACTTCAATTAAACCAAATCTGGGTTTAAAACCAAAAGACCACTCAAAATTATCTATTAAAGACCAATAAAGGTAACCGCGGACATTCACGCCCTCTTGGATTGCCTGGTGAACCCATTGAAGATGATTGATAATAAATTTTTCTCTGTATTTATCTTTGGCATCGGCCACACCATTTTCAGTAATATAAATTGGAAGATGATATTTTTTCAAACTCATCAAAGCTTCATAAATCCCCTGGTGGTAAAATTGCCAACCTAAATCTGAACTTTCAAGAAGAATAGTTTCTTCAAGTTTTCTTTTATTGACTTTCGTTTTTAAATCCTGAAAGCGAAGCTGATGAAAAAGGTAATAGTTTAAACCTAAAAAATCATGGGTTTTTCCGGTCAAACGATAAAAAGAATGATTTAGAAGGATTTTGATGAATGAAGGTACTAACCGGCTTAAAAAATGATTACCATAGTAATGCAAAGCCGGCATATTAATCACGGCTCCCACCTGAGCATTAGGGAATTCATTTTTTATGGCTTGGTAAACTTCTTTGTGGGCCAAAGCAAGATTGCGGTAAACTCGAAGAGCTAGTAACTTATTTTTCTTTTGGGGCGGCCAAAATCCTTGTAAATAACCAGCGGCCACAATGGTTTTAGGTTCATTAATGGTAATCCAGAAGTCAACCTTGTCTGCCAAAGCATTGACCGCAAAGAGACAAAAGCGCTTAAAATATTCAATGTTCTCTTTTTTTTCAAAGCCACCTTTCTTGGCAAACCATAAAGGTAAAGTAACATGATATAAAGAAACAAAAGTCTTCATCTTTTTCTCTTTAAGAGTTTGAAGAACGTTTTGGTAGTGTTTGACCGCCTGATTATTCCATTTACCTTCTTCTGGTTCAATTCTTGACCATTCGAGGGAAAAGCGATGGGCATTGTGATTGAGTTCTTTGGCTAAGTTAAAATCTTCTTTGAAGCGATGATAGTGATCACAGGCAATCCCCGAGTCTTTAACTCCTTTTCTTTTTTCCCATTCCCACCAATCATTATGAAGATTATTACCTTCAACCTGATGAGCAGCTGTCGCCGCTCCCCAAAGAAAATCTTTGGGAAAAACTAACTTTTGGGGTTGATTACTCTTTCTCATATCTTTTTTAATCTCTTAAACGTCTTTTCTCTTCCTAAAACCTCTATCGTTTCAAAGAGAGGCGGAGTAGCGGTTTTACCAGTAAGGGCAATTCTGGTTGCCATAAAATATTTGCCAGTATGCCAATTATTCTTCTCTGCCAAATCTCTGAATAATTTTTCTAATCTCTTTGCCTCCCAAACCCTATTTTTTTCTAACTCCATGATTGATTTTTCGAACTGTTCTTTGAGTAATTTTTCTCCCTGACTTTTTTTAATGAGTAATTTTTTATCAACCTTTGGTTCTCTAACAAAAAAGTCAACTAAATCAGGATAATCAGAAAGTTTAATCAATCTGTCTTTAATTAAAGGAATGGTTTGTTTAATTAAACTATCTGCCATTCCTTTAGGTATGTATGGTTTAATTAATTGAAGTAGTTCTTTATCTGTCTTTTCCCTAAGATAAACACCATTTAACCAATCTAATTTTCTTAAATCAAAAACAGGAGCCGAAGTTGAAATCCTTTTAAAAGAAAAATATTTAATAAATTCATCTAAACTAAAAACCGTTTTTTCTTGGGGGTGTGACCAACCCATTAAACCAAAAAAGTTAACCATCGCTTCGGGTAAATAACCTTGTTCCTGATACCAAGAAAGAGCGACCAGGTTTTTTCTTTTTGAAATTTTTGATTGGTCAGGATTTCTTAAAAGAGGCAAATGAGCAAATTCTGGTACCTTAGCCCCTAAGGCTTGATAAAGCATTATTTGCCGGGGAGTGTTAGAAATGTGGTCTTCACCTCGAATCACCTGGGAAATTTTCATTAACCAGTCATCGATGACCACAGCAAAATTATAAACAGGATAGCCATTTGACCTTAAGATAACAAAATCTTCAATCTGTTGATTATCAAACTCTATTCTTCCACGAATAAGATCTTGCCAAGAAGTTTTTCCTTTTAAAACCTTAAATCGAATTGCCCCTTCATCTTGGTAAGCAAGTTTTTTTTCTAGCAATTCTTGAGCATATTTCTGATAAAGACTTATTCTTTCTGATTGACGATAAGGCCCAAACTTGCCCCTAACGTCCGGACCCTCATCGTAATTTAAACCTAGCCAGTGCAAGCCATCAAAAATTGCTTTTTCCGCTTTAGGTACATGGCGTTTTATGTCTGTATCTTCGATTCGAAGAATGAATTTGCCTTTGTTTTTTTTGGCAAAAGCATAATTAAAAAGAGAAATGTAGGCGGTACCAACATGGGCAAAGCCGGTTGGCGAAGGCGAAATTCTGACTCGGATGCTCATTTGCCTTGATTTTAGCATAGCGTCACTTTATACTCAAAATAGATTTTCCAGATGGCAACTCTAACTCAAACTGCCCAAACGACCCGGAAAGCGCTTAAATACGGCGTCATTGCCCTAGTCGTTATCTTTGTTCTGAAAATTGCCTGGGGAGTTGGGACTGATATCTGGAAAAAAATTCACCCACCCCCGCCACCACCACCAACTATGGCTTTTGGTCCTTTACCAAAATTAAAATTTCCAGAAAAACAAACGCCTGAATTATCTTATCGCTTAGAAACTATCCAGGGAGCTCTGCCCCAATTTGACAATATTGATCGAGTTTACCTTTCACCTCAAAAACCGCCTAATCTCTTGGCCTTGGATAGAGCCAAACAAAAAGTTCGTAAGATGGGCTTCACCGGCCAACCGGAAAAAGTTAATGAAAATACTTATCGCTGGACAACCGAGATAACCCCAGCCACTACTTTAGAAATGAATATCAATACTGGTAATTTTCATCTTCGTTATCAATTTGAAAATGATCAAGAACTTTTAGTTCAAAAAAACCTGCCGACTAATGAACAAGCCGCCCAGGAAGCCAAAAGTTTCCTTCAAAACAATGGCCTGCTGACCGAAGATTTAGCCACTGGTAGTGCTGAGTTTGATTATCTAAAATATATTTCCCCTAATTTGATTCCCGCCATTTCTCTTTCCGAGGCTGATTTTGTCCGGGTTAATTTCTTTAGAGCTGACCTTAATGACCTGAGAATTTATCCACCTAACCCTAAAGAAGCCCTGGTTTCCTTTCTCTTTTCTGGCAGTCGACTCATGGGTAAACGGATTATCGAAATTAAATATACTTACCAACCAATTGATCGCAATACCTCGGCAACTTATCCTCTTAAACCAATTAATAATGCCTGGCAAGAACTCCAATCAAAGCAAGGTTATATCGCCAATCTAGGTCAAAATGACGACAAACAGATTACCATCAGGAAAATTTACTTAGCCTATTATGATTCTGAAGAACCCCAAACTTTTATCCAGCCAATTTACATTTTCGAGGGTGACCATAATTTCTTTGCCTATGTTCCAGCCATTGACCCTACTTGGACGGAGAAATAGTTGGGGTAATATTCTCCCAACGATGATTGCTAAAAGCCCAATCAACTAATCTAGCGGTTTCGCCAAAACGATCTTGACTACCTAAAACAACCGTAATTATTCCCCGACCATCTCGTTCAACATACCCTACTAAACATTCACCCGCTTCCTCAGTCCAACCAGTCTTCACCCCTTTCATCCCTGGTAGCCAAGAAAGTAATTCATTAATATTGTAAAGAACATGTTCAAATTGACCGGTCGTATCAGTAACCACGATTTTTGGAGTGGCCACTATTTCACCCAAAAGTGGCTCTCTAATCACCAAGCTCGCTAATCTGGCTAAATCTAAAGCGGTTGAATAGGAATAACCAATTATAAAATTACCTTCCTCATCAATATCCAAGCCCGTAGGGTTAACAAAATAAGTGTCGTTTAGGTTTAATTCCTTAGCTTTCTCATTCATCGCTTTAACAAACCCTTTTTCTCCACCTGGGTAGTTTTGGGCTAACAAAGTGGCCGCGTCATTGGCTGAAGCGACTAAGACACCATATAACAAATTCTTAACCGTCATCACTTCTCCTTCTTTTAATCTCATGTCTTGACCTTGATTATTGATGCCAATAACTGTCAAAGTACTTTCCAAATCATAGTAGTCAAGGGTTACTAAAGCCGTCATCAATTTCACGACCGAAGCCGGTAAAAGTTGAACTCTTTCATCCTTGGCAAACATAACAACAGCTGAATCACGATCAACAACAATGACTGACTTAGCCGTCAGAGATGGTGCCGTTATTCCCGCAAAATTAACTGGATAATCAGCCACTTTAGGCAACTCTAATTCAATTGGCTGAATTTTAGGTGGTTGGTAGGTAGCTTGAACAATTGAATACCAATTGTTGCTGGGAAAAAGAAAAAAAACTAGCCCAAATAAAAAAAGAAAAGCTCTTTTTATCTTAATAGTAGTCAAATCGGAATTTTTTGGATTCACTTTTTCATTACTTTGATTTTGAGTTCTTTTAATTGAACTTCATCAACTTCACTGGGAGCCTCCATTACTGATGTCTGACCACCAGCCGTCATCGGAAAAGCAATTAGTTCTCGGACTGAACGTTCTCCCAAAGCGGCCTGTAAAAATCTATCAATTCCTGGGGCAATACCACCATGGGGCGGAACTCCATATTCAAATGCCCTTAAGAGATGACCGAATTTTTTCTCTATCTCTTTTTCCGAAAGGCCTAGAATTTTAAAAATTTTTCGCTGGATTTTGGGGTCAGTAATCCTAAGACTCCCTCCACCCACTTCCAAGCCGTTACAAACTAAGTCATGTTGCCAAGAGCGTGCTTTCATTGGGTCTTTATCTAACAAAGGCAGATCTTCATCCTTAGGAGCAGTAAAAGGATGGTGAGAAGGACTTAATTCTCTTTCTTTTGTCTTTTCAAACAAAGGAAAATCAATTACCCAAGCAAAAGCAACTACCTTAGGATCTTTCTTCTTACGCAGATCAAATTTATCACTGCCAAATTTTTTCATTGCTTCGGCATGACTAAAACGAGGAAAAGGCTTTTTAAAAACTCTCTTTTTTAAAACCTTCTCCGTTATCTCGGTAAAAAGAGTTTCAGTAAGATTAAGAATCTCTTCCTGGGTTGTAAAAGACATCTCCAAATCAAGCTGAGTAAACTCTCCATAAGCCCGATCAATCCGAGGATCTTCATCACGAAAACAGCGGGCAATTTGGTAATACTTTTCAAATCCAGCTACCATTAATAATTGTTTGTATTGCTGAGGAGCCTGGGGTAAGGCGTAAAACTTACCCGGCTGAAGTCGCGAGGGAACAATAAAATCACGAGCGCCTTCTGGTGTCGCCTTGGAAAGAATTGGTGTTTCGATTTCAATAAAACCTTTTTCATCAAGCCAATTACGAATGAATCTGATTACCTGATGTCGAATTTCAAGATTTCTGACTAATCGGGGTCGGCGTAGATCAAGATAGCGATACTTTAACCGAGTCTCTTCACCAATTTGATAACCATCACCTCGAATATCAAAAGGTAAATCTTCTGATTGGGCTAAAATCTTGACCTTTTCTACCTCGACTTCAACTTCACCACTGGGAATCTTGGGGTTAATTAAATCTTTAGGTCTTTTTTTAACTTTACCTTCTACTTCAACAACGTCCGAAATCCTTAATTTCCCTAGTTTTTCTTTACCAACAATCTGAACCAAACCAGTTCTATCTTTCAAGTCAATAAAAACCAATTTACCATGGTCGCGCCGCCGATCAATCCAACCATTAAGTCTAACTTTTTTACCTATCTTTTTAAGTATCTCTTTAATGAGAGTTCTTTCCATATTTTAGATTCTATCCTCTAAAAGGATTTTTTGCAATTTTATTCTGGAATTTTAATGTCTTTGATTTTTAATTCCAACCGCTGAAGGCCATTCCATTGATTGAGAAAAAGATTATAGGCAAGGTCAACTGGTTGTTTGGTTGAAAGCTGAGGTAATAATTCTCCTTGACCAAAAGCAATTACCTCAAAACCATTAACTCTAAATTTAAGATGTTGATTATCAGCCCCAACTTTTTTAAGGTTAGCAATTCTTACTTGCCGACTGGAAAAGACCGGTTGAGGATTATTCATCCCAAAAGGGGCAAATTTATTAACTTCTTGATAAAGAGCTAAGTTTAAATCAATTAACTCAACCTCTATCTCAATTTCTATTCTCGGTCCTAATTTTTTCTTGCCTAAATCTTTTTCCGCCTTTTTTATTAATCTCTGTTTAGCTTCTTCTAATTTCTCCTGACTGACATCAAAACCAGCCGCCAAACGATGACCGCCATGATCACCAATAATATCTTTCAATTCCCGAATGGCTTCAATAATATTAAACTCTTCAATTGACCGGCCCGAACCTACCCACCGATCTTTTCTAGGCGCTAAAATAATGGCTGGTCGATAAAATTCGTCTTTTAATTTACTTGCCACCAAACCAACAACACCATGCTCATAAGACTGATGATAAATAAAAATTAAAGAACTCTCACCATCTTCTTTTAACCAAAGTTCTCGAGCGTGAAGAGTAGTTTGTTTCATTAATTCCTGACGCTCACGGTTTTTCTGATCAATTTTCTGGGCTAAACTGATCGCTCGATTTTCATCATTAGTACAAATTAAGCGAAGAGCTTCCATCGGATCATCCATCCTGCCGCTGGCATTGATTCTTGGACCAATAATAAAACCGACTTCATAGGTATCAATCTTTTTTTTATCAAGACCAGCGAATTGATAAAGAGCTAACAAACCAGCTCGCTTAGTTTTGTTAACCTGACTCAATCCGAATTTAACAATCGAGCGGTTAGGACCAATCAAGGGGACCATATCGGTTATTGTTCCAATGGTAACTAAATCTAAACCAAGGGGTTTGGCTTTAGATTTAATTTTTTCAACCAGCCACTTAGCCAAAAACCAGGCTACACCACAACCAGCTAATTGGGTGGTGTGGATAATGGCTTTTGCCTTAGGTTTCTTTTTTCCAGGCTGATGGTGATCAGTAATAATCACATCAATCCCTGTTTTTTTTGCCCGAGTTACTTGACGATAAGCAACGATCCCTTGGTCAACCGTAATAATCAATTTCACTCCCTCTTTAGCCATTTGATTAATGATACTAGCTTTCAGACCATAGCCTTCTTCTCTGCGGGGGATAAAGGGCAGGACATCTAAACCTAATTTATTGAGGGTTTCCCACATGATGGCGGTCGCGCAAACACCATCGGTATCATAATCACCGTAAACAATCACTTTCTCTTTTTTCTTAATTGCCTGCCTAATTCTCTTAAGCGCTTTATTTAATTGAACCAAGGAAATGCCAACATCTTGAAGTGTCAATTGGCAGGGATCTTTGGGATTAAGAAATTCTTTTTGTTGTTTTTTTGTTTTCAAATCACGGTTCTTAAAAAGAGCTTTAACTATTTCTTCTCTTCTTTCTTGGAGTTTGGTAGATTTGATTCTTGCTAAAACTTTCCACCTCATTGTGCTATCATAATAACATAGAAATGAGCCAAAAACTCCCAGAAAAATTTAGTAAAAAAATTCCTAAAGAAATTTTAAATGTCTTTAAAAAATTTACAGACCAAGGTCATGAAATCTATTTGGTCGGGGCTGGCGTGAGAAGCCTACTTCAAAATAAAGTCCCAATTGACTGTGATTTCACAACCAAGGCTACCCCTAAAATCATTCAGGCTTTATTCGATGACTCTTTTTACGATAATGCTTTTGGCACGGTTGGAATTCCTTTTAAAACAAAAAGAGGTGAAGAAGTTTATG
>Ga0154882_101_pt1 | contig 14311 bp, 8 predicted proteins | sample Rifle2008BG19ft_FD_105854 | JGI IMG/M metagenome (GOLD analysis project Ga0154882, IMG submission 105854) | Microgenomates group bacterium RBG_19FT_COMBO_39_10
AAGGCTGACCAATGGGCCACTGCTAGCTACCAACAAGCAATCATTAATGACCCTCTTAATCCCCAAATTCGTATCAAATTAGGCGGCCTCTATTACAGTCTTGAGGATTACGAAAAGGCAACCCGTCAATTTGAAAACGCAGTTTCCCTTAAACCAGATTATGCTAACGCTTATTACAATCTCTCAGCCGCTTACCGAGAAAAAGAAATGTATCAGGAGGCTTATAATGCCATGGAAAAAGTGGTTAACCTAGTCAAATCTGATTCAGCTGATTATCAAAAAGCTAAGAATGAGTTAGAAGCCTTAGCTAAAGAATTACCCCAACAACAGGAAAAAGCTGCTTCTCCTGAAATAGAAGAATCGATCTTAACTGAACCTTCACCTTTACCTTCACCTATTAATCAACCCCTAATTAACTTACCAGAAGAATAATCTCCCTAAACTAGAATTTTTAAGATTTCAGTGTTAAAATTAAGGAAAATTTGGGCCCGTAGCTCAGTTGGCTAGAGCGCCGCATTCGCATTGCGGAGGTCGAGGGTTCGACTCCCTCCAGGTCCACTTGGGCCGTTAGCTCAGTTGGCTAGAGCGTCTGCATGGCATGCAGAAGGTCGCGGGTTCGACTCCCGCACGGTCCACTAAAGAAAAGTTCCTTTTATTCACCCAATTCCCCCAGCATGATTCTAAGATCGTCATTTCTGGGAAAAAGGATTATTGCTTCTTCTAAAACCATAATTGCTTTTTCTTTCTTTCCTTGGCTGATGTAAACCTGAGCCAGGTGTTTATAACCTTGCCAAGTAGGCTTAATTTCAATTGACTGAAGAAGTAAATTTTCGGCTTTTTCTAAATCACCTTTTTGATACCAAGCAAAACCTAAAACATTATAAATTGACCAGTTTATTGGTTCGACTTCTTTTGCTCGTTCAAAATGAGGCATGGCTTCATCAAGATTACCTCTCATCAAATATTCTACTCCTAGATTTACCTCTAGATCATAAGAATTCTTTGAATAGATGAGATCATGGCGATAGAGCTTAATCGGATTTTGCCAGTCAGAATTACGTTTAACTGTCCTCACGCCCAGTAACAACAAAACAACAACTAAAAACCAATAAACAAACTTTTCTCTTTTTTTATTTCTTTTGATAATCTCAATTACTAATAAACTCAAAGCTCCTAACAAGCCAATTAAGGGAAAATAGAGCCAGCGTTCAGCTAAAGTCATATCCAAAGGAATTAAATTCAAATAAAGAGAAATAGAACCCAAAAACCAACAGACAAAAAACCAAAAAAGTTTAGAACCTTTTTTTAATCCCCAAGTCAAAAGACTTACTAAAAACAAAAGGCTAATAATTAAAGGCAGCCAAAAAAATTCAAAATTAATCTCTTTAACTATAAAATCTTGCGCAGTTGCCAACACTTTTGGCCAGAAAATGATTCTTAAATAAGAAAAAAATATCCAAGGCATTGTTAAAAACCTTGTTTCTAAACTAGCTTCAGCAATTGGTGAAGAAGGAAGATAACCAAACAAAGGAATCTGGGCTATTCCTATTTTCAAATAAAGGTAAGCGCCAAAACTTAAACCTAAAGTGATTAAACCTTTGATAAGATTGTTTCTTTCAAAAAATAAAAAATAAAGCAAAACTACCCCGCCGCCAGTAATTGCTGCCTCTTTTGATAAAAGAGAGAAAAAAAATAAAGGCCCTAATAACCAAAGAGCGTAACGATTCTTCTTGACAATTAGCCAAAGGGCGAGGAGGCAGAAAAAAGCAAATAAGACGTCTTGGGTTGCGGAAATATAAACTACGGCTTCGGCAATACCAGGATGAATCCCGAAAATAAGAGAGGTTACGAAAGCGATCGGTTGGCCTCCCTCAACTTTCTCTTTTTCAAATAAGGCTTTCAAAATCAAGAAAACTAAAATTGTATTGCCCAAATGAACTATTAACTGAAAAAGATGAAAACCAAAAACTTGACCTTTCCAAAATAAAAAATTAATCATAAAAGAAAAAACCATTAGTGGCTTGTAATAAACTCCCTCAAGAAGCTCTCGACCATCTTCAAAAGTCCCACCTTTGAAAAGCAAAGGAATACTCGTTAAATTCCGTATCAGACTATTATCAACCACTTGGAAAATATCGTCCCAAATAAAATCATTAAAAAGCATATTAGCGTAAACCAAAAAAACAAGGAAACAGAGAATAAAGATTAATTTAGTGATTGGAAGATCTTTTAGCTTCGCCTTAAGCATAAGCTAAGTATAACAGCTATCAGTTAAAAATTTTAGAAGATAATTATCCTATTTAAGATAACTTAAAGGATTAACGGCCACACCGCCGTTTCTTATCTCAAAATGAAGATGAATGCCTGTACTCCGACCAGTTGAGCCCATTTTACCGATGGTGGTTCCCCGACTAACACTTTGACCAGGAGAAACATAAATCGCTGACAGATGAGCATAAAGAGTACTAAGACCATTACCATGGTCAATTAAAATCCGATTGCCATAAGCCCAAGGCGCTGGCCAACCAGCGGTTACTACCGTCCCTGAATCAGCCGCCACGATCCCTGGAGCACTATTATTGGCAATGTCAATTCCAGGGTGATACCAAACAAAATATTGAGTAATTCGACCACCCACTGGCCAAACAAATTGACCGGTGCCAGTAATCGTCCCGGCTGAAGGCACTTCGGCATAATAACGTCGGGGTGTAGTTGGGATTGCCTTAGGCATAATCCCTTCAGGAACAATTAATTCTTGCCCAACCGCTAAAGCAAAAGTTTCATCATTGGCAAAAGAGTTATAAGGCCAGTTAACAACCACCTGGGCATCGACTTGGTATTTTTTGGCAATCGAATAGATTGTCTCTCCGTGTTGGACTTTATGGGAAATACCAGTGACCGGGAGAATTCTTAATACACTACCTACCTTGATGGATTTAATTGTCTCAAGATTATTTTCCCAACGAATCGTATCAATGGAGACACCGAATTTCTCGGCAATCGTTGAAACCGTATCACCTGACTTGACCATATACTCAATAATTTCCGAACGAGGTTTAATTGATTCGAGAGTCGAAGTCTCCAATTCTCCTTTAGTGGCGGAAATAACAGCCGTCGCTTCAGCCTGCTGCCAGGAACTCTCTGTCAATCCAGGGAAATTTTCTTCAATTAAAACCGGTCCTAGGGTAATTCCTATCACAATTAAAAGCATCATTCCGGAGTGAACAAAAGGCCGACTGTAGCGTCCTCGCTGACGGTAAAGAACCACCGCCATCTTCGACTTACCCCCTTCGAATAAATGAAAAATTCTAGCGGTTTTCTTGCGAGAATAACGACCTAAACTACAGAGGAATTGCCAAATGTCTTCTTTAAAAGAGGAGCGTTCCATAAGTGGAACCAGGTTAACATAGGCAGAAGCAGAAGTCAATTTAACCGCTCTAGCCTTGATTGAGAGTCTTCAAGAATTCGTTGTTAGATTTGGTTTTAATTAAACGTTCTAAAAATAATTCTGTTCTCTCATTCGCCCCAAGCATATCAACCATCTTTCTCATGGTAATGATTTTAGGATAGACTGTCTTGCCGTAAAGAAGCTCTTCTTGTCGTGTTCCCGAGCGTTGAATATCAATCGCCGGATAAACTCGCCGCTCAGCTAATTCTCTAACCAAATGGAGTTCCATATTACCGGTCCCTTTAAATTCTTCGTAAATCAAATCATCCATTTTCGAACCTGTTTCAACCAAACAGGTACCAATAATCGTCAGCGAACCACCTTTCTCAATGTTTCTGGCGGCACCAAAGAATTTCTTTGGCGGCCAGAGAGCGGCTGGATCAAAACCACCAGTTAAAGTTCGCCCTGAAGTGGGAATACTGAGATTATAGGCACGGGCCAAACGGGTGATTGAATCCAAAAGGATAATCACGTCTTTGCCAAGCTCTACCAGCCGTTTAGCTCGCTCTAGGGCCACTTCAGCTGCGCTTGTCTGCTGTTCTGGTGGCTCATCAAAATTAGAAGAAATAACCTCGCCTTTAACTGAACGGGCAATATCAGTCACTTCTTCTGGTCTTTCTCCTACTAAAACCGCCATCAAATGAATATCTTTGTAGTTTTCGGTAACCCCATTAGCAATATCCTTCAAAAGCCAGGTTTTACCTGCTTTAGGCGGCGAAACAATTAAGCCCCGTTGGCCCCTACCAATCGGCGAGATAAGGTCAATCACTCTAGTAGAAACAGGTGCCTTGCCTGTTTCTAGTTTAATTTGTTCTTCAGGATAGAGGGGCGTCAAACTCTCAAAAGCTGGTCGCTTACCTACTTTATCCGGAGCCAAACCATTAATTTTTTCTACTTTTAAAAGGCCATAATAACGCTCACTTTCTTTTGGCTCTCGAGCCTGGCCGCCAATCATGTCACCAGGACGGAGATTGAAACGGTGAATTTGGGAAGAGGAAATATAAACGTCTCTGTCAGAAGGCGAAAATTTAGGTCTAAGATAGCCGTGACCTTCAGGAGCAATCTCCAAGATCCCCTCGACAAAGTGAGTTGGTACACCTGCGTCGGGAATCCGCCGATTATCGACGACTCCATTAAATTCATTTTCATAGGAAGTTTCTTTTTTCCCCACGAATTCATCGGCCGTTAACAACTTTTTCTTAGTTTTAGAAACGGCTTCTTTTTTCTCTGAAGCAATAAATTTCTTAGATACTGGCATTAAGGAATTTAACCATTAATTTAAGGGAGAATTCAATTTACCAATCTACAATTTAATTTAAACAAAGATTAAAACATTCTGTCAAGAGGCAAACTTTCGATTCTCGAATGGAGAGTAGTGTGCCTGCCCTACACACCACCCTCCATCCCAAAATCGAATCTAAAATCTTGACATTTTCTTGACGACTGTGTTATTGTCAACTTGGTATTTGAGTCGCCTGTCCTGACTCAATACCAACATGCGAAGGGCATTGCTATTCGTGGTAATCTGTCCAGCGATAGTAATGCTCTTTGTTTATTCTTAAAGCTTAATTGTAAAAGTGAATTCTTGGCAAATTTAACATATTTTGTCAAGAGTGTCAAGCCTATAGGAAAATCTTCTGAAAAAATTGGTAGTCCTATAGTTTATACTATTATTATATTAGCTTCATTTTAACCTCTTTTAAAAGGAATATCAAGTATTGTGGATAAATAAGGGAAAAGTTATTTATTAAATAATTCTCTGGCTAGTTGACTAACTGAAGTAAATTTCTCCGGAGAAATAATCTCAGTCAAACCTAATTTTCTGGCTTCTTTTTTCCTTTTATCAGTTTGACTAATTTCTCTTATCTCTCCCAAGAGACCAATCTCACCAAAACAAACTGTTTTGGGGTCAAGAGAAATGCCTTTAAAGGAAGAAATAATCGCTAAAGCAACGCCTAAATCACTCCCAGGTTCATCAATTCTAATGCCGCCAACAACATTAACATAAACATCAAAAGTCGCTAAGGGCAATCTTAATTGCTTAGTTAACACTGCAGAGATAAGCTGTAAACGCCGACCATCAATTCCTTGACCAATTCTTCGTGGTATAACTAAGGTTGTGGGTACAACTAAAGCTTGAATCTCTACTAAAACGGGCCGGGTCCCTTCTAAAGTGGCCACCACTACTGAACCTGGAGTTTTCTTAACTCGCTCTTTAAGAAAAAGCCTAGAAGGGTTAGTCACTTCAATCAAGCCCTTGTCGGTCATTTCAAAAACACCGACTTCGTCGGTAGCTCCAAAACGATTTTTTGTCGCTCTTAATAATCTCGCTCCTCCAAATCTTTCGCCTTCAAGATAAATAACCGTATCCACCATATGCTCAAGAACTTTAGGGCCAGCAATCGCTCCAGCTTTGGTTACGTGGCCAACGAGAAGTAAAGGAATACCTTCTTTTTTGGCAACTTTAAGAAGCATCGCCGCTGATTCCCTTACTTGGCCAACTGATCCTGCCATTCCTGATAAACTGCTTGTCCAGCAAGTTTGAATAGAATCAATAATCACCATTTTAGGTCTTAAATCTCTAATCTGAGCACAAATTGTTTCCACATTAGTCTCCGTTAAAAAAAGCGTTTCTGGAATTTTTAAATTTAATCTTTGAGCTCTAATCTTTATTTGTTGCAATGATTCTTCTCCGGAGACATAAAGAGGAGGAATTCCTTTTCTATCTATTTGGCTGATTAACTGAAGCATTAAAGTGCTTTTGCCAATTCCTGGTTCGCCACTAACCAATATCACTGAACCAGAAACTACTCCTCCACCAAGAACCAAATCAAATTCACTTATCCCTGTTTTCATTCTTACCTGAAAAACCGATTTAATTTGGGAAAGTTTTTGGGGTTTAGTTTGGGAAATAATTTTTTCGCCTGACCTATCCAAAATACCCAATTTTGTCTCAACTAAACTATTCCATTCTCCGCATTGAGGACAACGCCCCAACCACTTTGGCGCTTCTGCTCCACACTGTTGGCAAACAAATTTGGTAATCGGTTTCGCCATGAAGAAAAAGCTATTTATAGCCTACCGGCTTCTCTTTTAGAACTAATCCTAAACTCATTCTTCTTCCCTCTTTGTCAATTGACTCAATGTAACAATCAACCTTATCACCAACTTTAAGAGATTTCTCCGCAGGAATTTTAGAAATATGAATTAAACCTTCAATTCCTTCCTCTAAATCAACAAAAGCACCAAATGGAGCTAAGCGAACAACTTTACTCTTAACTCGAGCATCAACTGGATATCTTTTTTCAATCGCTTCCCAAGGATCAAGTTTGAGTTGTTTAATAGAAAGATTAAGTTTACCTGTCGTTTTATCAACCGCCAAAACTTTAACTTTAATCTTATCGCCTACTTTGTAAAACTCCCCAGGGTCTTCAACTCTTTGCCAAGAAATCTCCGAAATATGAACCAATCCTTCTAGTTCAATTTTATCCGGTTTAATCTTGACAAAAAAACCAAAAGGCATCACACCTGTGACCTTACCAGGAAAAATATCGCCAATCTTAATTTTCCTCAGTTCTTCTTCTTGCGCTTTGAGAAGAGCGGCTTCAGAAACTTCTCTCTCTGAAAAAATTAATCGATTCTTACCTCGGTCCACCTCGATTGGCTTTACTTCAATCTGCCGGCCGATCAATCTCTCTATCTTTTCTTCCCATTTAGAACCAAATTGAGAGGCAGGGATGAAACCCTGAAGACTTTTAGCCTCAACCACTAAACCTCCTTTATTAACTTCCCTACCTGTTACTCTTATAGTCTCGCCTGTTTTCATCCTCTCTTCAAACTGACCCCAGAGATAATCAGCTGCCGCCTTTTTGAGAGAAAGCAAAGTCTGACCTTTATCGTTTTCTGGTTGAGTTACAACTGCCTCAACTTGACTCCCTACTACTAATTCCTTAATAAAGTCTCTCGCAGCTTTCATTTCCCGATCAATCACCATTCCTTCGCTTTTACCGCCAATATCTATATAAAGAATACCTTTGGTTTTTTCTACCACAATTCCGTCGATTACATCGCCTCTTTTCCAGCCATGCAACTGATACTTTGTTTGTTTAAGAAGCTCTTCCATATTTTTGGGTTGTTTTTCAGAAGAACGTTTAGCTGAAGCCTTGGGAGAAGACTTTTTAGTCTGTTTCTTTACTTTTTTCGATTTTCTTTTTTTCAACTTCCATTTACCTCACTTTCAAGAAAGTTTTTCTATTTTACCTCAAAATTAAGAATTTGCCAAGTCTTTTATTGCCTTGGGATTTTAGAAATACCAAAAAGGCCAGCCCTGACCTATTTTCGCAGATCCTTGCGGATCAACTATCGTCGGCGCTGAAGTGTTTGACTTCCGTGTTCGGAATGGGAACGGGTCGTTCCACTTCGCTCTAAGGACCGGCCAATTTTTTTATTTTGATTCCTTTAAAAGTGAATAGAACAATTTTAATCTACCAAATTTAAGAACGCAGGCGGACTAATCTTCACGAACTACTCCTTTGATCGATTAGTACGACTTAGCTAAACACATTACTGTGCTTACACCGGTCGCCTATCAAGGTAGTAATCTCCTACCGATCTTTCCCGCGTTAAACGCGGAAGGATACCTTATCTTGAGATGGGCTTCCCGCTTAGATGCTTTCAGCGGTTATCCCGAAGGAATGTAGCTACCCAGCAATGCACCTGACGGTAACAACTGGCACACTAGGGATTCCTCCAACCAGGTCCTCTCGTACTATGGTCAGCTTCTCTCAAGTATCCAACGCTTACTGCGGATAGAGGCCGAACTGCCTCACGGCGTTCTGAACCCAGCTCACGTAGCGCTTTAATGGGCGAACAGACCAACCCTTGGAACCTTCTCCAGCTCCAGGATGCGCTGAGCCGACATCGAGGTAGCGAACCGCGCCGTCGATATGAACTCTTGGGCGCGACTACTCTGTTATCCCCGGGGTAGCTTTTATCCGTTAAGTCCCGTCCTTCCCACGAAGAAACGGGAGATCACTAAGACCTGCTTTCGCACCTGCTCGACCCGTCAGTCTCACAGTTAAGCCGGCTTTTGCCTTTGTACGTCCAGCGCGATTTCCATCCGCGCTAAGCCGACCTTTGTACGCTTGCGTTACCTTTGAGCAAGCGACCGCCCCAGTCAAACTACCCACCAGGCACTGTTCCCAAATCCGTTTCCAGGATCTTTAGGTTAGAATTGAACTTATCAAAGAGAGGTATTTCACTGTTGGCCGAAGCCTCCCTCCTATTCTCGACAATCAATAAATTCAACCCAATGCCAAGCTGTAGTAAAGCTCCACGGGGTCTTTTTGTCCTGCAGTAAGTAGGCCGCATCTTCACAGCCATTTCAATTTCACCGGGTGAGGGTTCAAGACAGTTGCTTGCTCGTTAAACCTTTCGTGCAGGTCGGAACTTACCCGACAAGGGACTTCGCTACCGTAGAACAGTTATAGTTACTGCTGCCGTTTACCGGGGCTTCAGTTCAGAACTCATCAAAAAATTGAATCATCCTTCCCCTTAACCTTCCAGCACTGGGCAGGCCTCAGCCCGTATACTTTGGCTTTCGCCTTTGCACAGACCTGTGTTTTAGATAAACAGTCGACAAGCATCTTTTGCTGCGGCCACGTCAAACGTGGCAGGGCATCTCCCTAAGTTACGCCCAGCTGTTTTGCCGAGTTCCTTAAACCCCCTTCTCCCGCTGGCCTTGGTATTCTCTACCTATCCACCTGTGTCGGTTTGCGGTACGGTCTCAACTGTTTCTCATTGCGAAGCTTTTCTCGGAAACTTAACGCCATCTGATTGGCCTTCGACAAGCTCAGGCCTTTTCATCACTATTCATCGTCGTGATAACGGATTTACCAATTGCCACTGATTTATAGCTTAAACGTCGAATCATTATGACGCCAGATATATCAAATCTCGTCTCTCCCCAACTAATAACGAAACAGTTAAGGTACAGGAATATCAACCTGTTGTCCATCGACTACGCCATCTGGCCTCGCCTTAGGACCGACTAACCCGAAGTTGACGAACATTGCTTCGGAAACCTTGGATATTTGGCCAACCGGATTCTCACCGGTTTCTTGCTACTCATACCGGCATTCTCACTTGATGTTGCTCCAACCCGGCTTACGCCGTAGCCTTCACCGCCACATCAACGCTCCCCTACCGCACCAAGTAAACTTGGCACCTCTGTCTTCGGTACGAACCTTAGCCTCGCTGAATCTTCGGCGCAAAACCCCTCGACTAGTGAGCTGTTACGCTTTCTTTAAAGGATGGCTGCTTCTAAGCCAACCTCCTAGCTGTCTGAGCGATTTCACTTCCTTTCACACTTAGGTTCAATTTAGAGACCTTAGACGAAAGTCTGGATTGTTTCCCTTTAGCTCCACCAGCTTAGCCCGGCGGGGCTGACTGCCCTGATGAACTCCAAAGAATTCGGAGTTTGATTGAATATGAGACGTTTCCGCCCCATATCCATTCAGTGCTCTACCTCTTTGGTTTATATCAGAACGCTATACCTAAATATATTTCGGGGAGAACCAGCTATCACCGAGCACGATTAGCATATTACTCCTATCCGCAGGTCATCCAAGCCTCTTGTACCAGACACTGGTTCGGGCCTTCACCCATCTTTCGATAGGTTTCACCCTGCCCACGGATAGCTCGCCCGGTTTCGGGTCTCCCACGCTCTCTTGACGCCATTTTAAGACTCGGTTTCCCTATACCTTCCCCACAAAATGGGTTAGATTAAGAGAGAATGAGAACTCGCCGGTTCATTCTTCAATAGGCACGCCATCATCCGCTAAAAGCGGACTTTGACTGTTTGTCAGCAGATAATTTCAGGTTCTATTTCACTCCCCTCCCGGGGGACTTTTCACCTTTCCCTCACGGTACTAGTTCACTATCGGTCTGTTTGGGTATTTAGTCTTGGAGCGTGGTCGCCCCAGATTCCCACAGGAGTTGATCTCTCGTGGTACTTAGGATACCTCTAGGGGTACTTTGGATTTTGCCTACAAGGCTTTCGCTCTCTTTGGCGTACCAATTCCAGATACTTCGGCTATCCTCAGTACTCCCATATTAAGGTCCTCCAACCCCCACCAATTGATGGGTTTAGACTTTTCCGTTTTCGCTCGCCGCTACTAACGGAATCTCTTCGATTTCTTTTCCTCGCCCTACTAAGATGTTTCAATTCGGGCACTTACCTCTCTAGCGCCTAGATGTCACCAAAGTGACACTTTGACACTAAGTGATCCGTCGAAACGGACCGGGTTTCCCCATTCGGAGACCGCCGGATTACAGGTTGCTTGACACCTCCCCGACGAGTTTCGTCGTCACGCCACGTCCTTCTTCGGCCCAAACAGCCAAGGCATTCATTATCTGCATTAATTAGAGTAGCTCTTCTCTGTGAAGATTTAATCCACCTCCGCTCTTATGAACTTTGGTAGATATTATATTCTATTCACTTTTCAAGGAGCCAAGGTGGACCGAAGCGGTTTCGAACCGCTGACCTCCTGTATGCAAAACAGGCGCTCTGCCAACTGAGCTATCGGCCCAATTTTTTTAGCTCTTCCCCTATTTCTTTGAGATAAGCTAAAAGAGTCTCGTATTCAGTTATCTTAAGATGATATCTAGTACTATCATGTCCGGGCCAAATTTCTTCAGAGTCTTCCTCTTCTTCTCTCATCCTTTTTTGAACTTTTCTGAGCCTCTCAAGGGCCTTCTCCTGACTTTGAAGAAGAGTTCTTTTTTTCTCTTCTTTTGAAATCTGGTTATTCATTTCTCAAATTCTTGATTTCTTCTTCGATACTGATTAAATGTGCTCGGGCGACATTTAACTGTGATTCTTGTAACTCTGTAGCTGAATCCTCGTGTTTAACGCCCTTAAAATTTTTTAACGCCTCATCAAGCCTTGTCCTCGCTTCTTTTCTTTTTATTAATAATTCTTGATATTTATTGACCATTTTCCAAAAAACAAAAAAGCCGCCCGGAGGCGACCCTTTTAAGGTACCTAAGAAATCAGACTACGTCCCACGCCAAAAGAACTTGGTGATAACGTAATATTTCATCTGATTTCCCATAAGATTAAACCCGTTTGGGTTAAGCCTCCTTAATTACAATCTTATTATATGAACCTATTATACGGAATGACAGAATGGATGTCAAGCGGCTAGATATCCACTCTTTTTTATGTTAAAATTTTTCTGATCGGGCGCGTAGCTCAGTGGTTTAGAGCGCTTACCTGATAAGTAAGAGGTCCCTGGTTCGATCCCAGGCGCGCCCACTGCGTCAAACCACAGTGGCGTGGTTAAAAAAGACGCCTAATTATGCCCGAAAAAGAAAAAATAATTTTAGAAATAAGAATCCCTCGCGAAAACGAGTATACTCCAGAGTCGGCGGCTAATCTATTCTCTAGCTTCAGTAAGGCTCTTTCCTCTCAGTCAATCTTTCAGAGAATTCTTAGAAAACAATCAGAACCCTTGATTTTAGAAATTGCTTGCCATCAACAAAGGATTCATTTTTATGTGGCTGTTTCCGAAGAACTCCTACCTTTTTTAGAAAGCCAAATTCTGGCCGCTTATCCCCTTGCAATTCTTAGTCGTGTCCCTGATTACCTCCAAAATTGGGAAAAAGAATCTCTGAAAATTGGTCAAATGGTTCAGTCAACTAGTTATTACTACCCGATCAAAACCTACAAAGAATTTACTGATGTCGATTCACTCTCCTCTATTTTAGCGGTAATGTCAAAAGCCAGCGAAAATGATCTTTTGTTAATTCAGTTAGTCCTTCTAAAGGCCAGTTCAGGCTGGCAATCGTCAGCTCAAAGAGCCACTACCAAAGGAATCAGAATCAGTGAAACAGAAAGACAAGCCCTACCTGGAGAAAATTTAATTAAGCAAAAAATCGAAGAAGGTGGACTCAAAACAGGGATACGAATTGCCACCTCTTCAGAATTGCTTCTAAAATCACTCGCTGGTGGTTTTGCTCCTTTTACCAGAGGTGATGGTAACTCTTTAACTTTCAAAAAGCCTTCTGTCCTAAATAAAAATAAATTAAAAAATACCATCTTAGCCCACCAACCAGGCTTTATCCCTCGTTACCAAATTTTTTCTGTTTCTGAATTAGCCACTATTTGGCACCTACCTGGCCAAAGTGTCAAAATTCCTAATATTGCCTGGGGGCGGTCGGTTTTAACCGAAGCACCAGAAAATTTGCCAATCGCTGAAGGTCTAACTGAAGAACAAAAAACAGAAATTAATTTTTTTGCCAGGACAGAATATAAAAACAAATTAATGACTTTTGGCATAAAAAAGAATGACCGCCGCCGTCATATTTACGCTGTTGGTAAATCTGGTACTGGTAAATCAACCATGATTGCTAATATGGCCATCGACGATCTAAAAAAGCGTCAGGGTTTAGCAGTCATTGACCCCCATGGTGATCTTTCAGAAATTCTCTTGGACTACATTCCTTCTTACCGGATCAATGACCTTTGCTATTTAAATCCAGCCGATAAAGAACATCCTTTTTCTATTAATATTCTTGAAGTCGACGACCCTACTCAGGCCGAACTGGTTGCCTCGGGAATTGTCTCGATCTTTTATAAACTCTACGCCCAGTCTTGGGGGCCAAGAATGGAATATATTTTGAGAAACACTTTACTGACTTTAGCTCAAACGCCCAACACCACTCTCGTTGATGTTCCTAGAATCTTAACCAACAAAGATTTCAGAAATGAAACCGTGGAGAAACTTCAGGATCAAGTCCTAACTAGCTTTTGGACTAAAGAATACAACAAAATGCCAGATAAACTAAGAGAAGAAGCTATTAACCCTATTTTAAACAAGGTTGGTCAATTTGTTACTTCACCTTTAATTCGTAGTCTCATTGGTCAACCAAAATCAACTATTAATTTAGAAAGAATTATGAATGAGGGTAAAGTAATTATTCTTAATCTTTCTCAAGGACGTTTAGGAGAAGACAACGCTGCTCTCTTAGGAGCAATGTTAATTACCAAAATTCAATTAGCGGCGATGAATCGAGTCAATATTCCTGAAGAACAAAGACGAGATTTTTATCTTTACGTTGATGAGTTTCAAAACTTTGCTACCAGAGCCTTTATTAAAATTCTTTCTGAAGCAAGAAAATATCGGCTCAATCTCTGTTTAGCTAATCAGTACATGGCCCAAATTGATGAAGATGTTCAAAAAGCAATCTTGGGAAACGCTGCCACTTTAATCTCTTTCTTAGTTGGTGCCGAAGACGCTAGTATCTTAGAAAGAGAATTTGGTGGTATTTACACCGAACAAGATTTAGTTGGTCTATCTAATTTCCAAGTGGTAACTAAACTAGCAGTGGATAATATTACTTCCCGACCTTTCTTTGCCTATACCCTACCCCTACCCAAATCCAAAAACCAAAACAAAGAAAAAGTGATTAGAGTTTCTAGAGAAAGATTCTCTTATAAAAAGTAATTCCTTCGTTATAAAAAAACCTATAATATTTGTTCCTATTTAACAGAAATGATATAATAGGAAACCTAATAAGCCAGGTAATAAAAAGAGGCAAAACAAAGGCGATTTACTTCTTTTTTTCCTAGGCTTTGGAACATTAAAAACAAGAGGGAAACGGGTTTCTCATCTGCCAAAGGAGGGACCGAATAGGTCTTGGCAGAATATTCTCTTACGGGGGAAGAAATGAAGAAAAAGGGATTGGTATGCGTTGTGTTGTCAGTGTTATCAGTGGTGGCTCTGGCCATGCTTGTGTTTCCAATGGCTAGCGGCGCCACTAGTGGCGACGATAACTGCTTCAAGGTGGATGTCGATGACG
>Ga0154882_110_pt2 | contig 13658 bp, 19 predicted proteins | sample Rifle2008BG19ft_FD_105854 | JGI IMG/M metagenome (GOLD analysis project Ga0154882, IMG submission 105854) | Microgenomates group bacterium RBG_19FT_COMBO_39_10
TTTCATCCCTGCCATGAGAACAGGTAACTCTTCTCTGCCGGCATTACTAAGTTGGTTATAGTAGGCTAAAAGATCAGAAGCAACCTTGATGTTTTCAATGTAAAGAGTGTATCCAACAGAGACATTGTCATCGCCAGTATATTTGAGGACGATGCTGTTTTCGTCAGCATAGAGAACCATCACTTCGTTTCCTTGACCGATATTATAGCCAGAATTTGGCACTAAAATAGATTGACCAGGATTAGTAGAAAAGCCGACCAAAGTAGCGAAATCATAATTACTCGGAAGGTTGGGTGGTCTAGGAACCAGTGGTCCAACTTGATTATCAACCCAGTTCCAGTAATGTAATTGATAAAGACTAGTGACGCCCGGGGTGGGGTTACCATCAATCAAAGTACTTAATTGAGGCGCTTTGGGATCAGTTTCTCCTCCCCAAAAGTCATTTAAACCTAAATGACCAGGAATAGGAACAGGCTTTAAGAAATCTAGATTAAGATCAGGGCGTTGTTCTGGGCAATCACTGTAATCATTTGGTGGATTACAACCAGCAAGGACAGGAGAAGGACAGACAAGAGAAATAGTAGTTAGAGCTAGGGCGAAAACGATTAAGAAGAAGAACCACTGTTCGGGCAGTTTTTTTTTCATTATTCAAACTTAAACTTAAGCAATCCTTCGACACCAGTAAAGTCAGCAATAAATTTAAGGATGAACCAAGCAATGATAATGAGGACTAGGCCAAGAATAGCATAAGTAATTGTGTTTCTTGCTGATTCAACTGCCTTAGGATCACCACCAGCAGTTAACCATTTGAAGCCACCGAGAATAATCATGATGAAAGTAGCAATTCCGGCTAAACGAATAGCCAAATTTAGCAGATTCCACATGATTTGAATTAGGTCTGAAATTGTAGCTGGATCATTCATTAAACTAACTTTACAACACCAAAACACCTACCGTCAAGGGTAGGTGTCGGTACGCACTTTAATTATTTAAACCGCTTCTAATTTAGAGGTCAAATCCTGGGTTAAGGTTGATTAAGGTTGAATTTTTGGAATCGTTAATCCTGTTAGGATATGAATTCCAAAGAATGTCTCAAGTAATCTAATGATCGCCCAGGAAGCAAAAACAATTGCTAGACCAATTAGAGCGGCCGTGAGCGTGCTTTGGGCATTGGCGGTTCCCTCTTTATCGCCACCAGAAGTAATCCACTTAATCCCACCAATAATGAGAAAGAAAAAGGAAATAAGAGCCGCCACCACCAAGAGCAATTTAATAGCAGCAGAAATTATACCCGGAATGGTAATAGTGCCTAAAGCCCCAAAGTCTTCACCTGTAGGTAAGATGCTAATGGTATCACTAGCCGCCAAAGCAGGAGCAATCATTAAGTAATTTGCCAATTCTTTAATTTTTTTCATTTTTTCACCCCCTTTCCTTTTATTTGATTAGATAAGGCGAAATATCAAAAAAGAGATTCTCGAGCGCCTCAATCCCAAAGAAACTCCCGATTAATTTGATTATAGCAAAGACAGCAAAAAGAGCAATTAGACCAATAATCGCACTGACGACTTTACCTCGGGCTGATTCCAAAGCAGCCTTGTCGCCACCCGCGGTCATCCACTGAATCGCCCCAATCACCAGAAAAATGAAAGCAACGATAACCCCAACGATGAGAAGAATAGCGATAATATTGCCCAGGAAAAGGTTAATAATATCAAGGCCCTCACCTCTACCAACTAGAGGGTTAAGGGCGGGATTGTAAATACCTTCTTTTTCTACTACTTCACCTGGATAAGGAGCGGCTAAGATTTTTTCTATCATTTTTAGGGACCCAGTTGTTTAATAATTTCCTGAGGATTAAGAATATCAAATCCTAAAAAATTGCCGATAAGAGAAATAAGAGCATAAGCAAGAACAATCACGATTAAACCAATCAAGCCATTACTAATTCTTTTGGTGGCACCTTCAATTTTTTTAGGGTCGCCGCCAGCCGTTAAATAGCCAAAAGCGCCGGTAATAAGAATGAAGAAGAACCAAATACCAGCAATAACGGTCATAATGCCGATGATTTTTGAAAGGATTGAAGTTAGGTATCCAGCAGCAATATCCACATCGCGGAATAGATGAAGGGTTCCCCAGGGGCCAAAACCTTCACTGGGTTGGCCACCAATAGGACCAAGATCAATTTCAGCGGCTAAGATTTTTTCTATCATTTAAGGCCCGTAAATTTTCGGATTAAGAATGGCACTAGCATCGCCAAATAACAAATAACCAAAAATGGCAGCGAGAACAAAAGAACCCAGAATAAACAAAAGCCCCATCAGTGATTGCCAGATTCTAGACCAAGCTGCACTCATCTTTTTAGGATCATCACCCGCACTTAAAAAACCATAGCCGGCAATGATTAAATTAAAAAAAGCAAAAAGACCGCCAACAACAATTAAAAGACGGATAATATTATTCAAAAACTTGATCATCCCAAAATTTGGCCCAGGCTCGCCAGCATAGCCAGTAATTCCCATCTTGGTAAAAGGATTTTCAATGGCTCCAAAAATTTGGAAAATCATATGCCTAAACTCCCACTAAGAAAGTCGATGCCGGTAATAACTTTAATGATTTGTATTATCCAATAGCTGGCAAAAATAATCAAGAAACCAATTAAAGCGGCAGTTACCGCCTGGGTACCTTTGGCCGCTCCTTCAGGATTTTCCTGGCCAGCGCTGATAAGGAACATTAAACCACCACTGATCAGAAGAAAAAAGAGAATAATACCAGCTAAAACGTAGATGTTGGGTAGAAGATTAGAGATAATGCCTCCCAAAGTCATGCTCGTGCTTAAGCCTGCGTGTTCGCCAAAGAGAGCTTCGCCGATATCAAAATCCGTCATCAGATTTAGTCTAGCAATCTTCAGTTTAAGTGTCAACTTTTGCAAGTGGTCAAGATTTTGTTATACTTCTCGCCATGGAAGCCAAGGCTTATCTTCAGGATTACGTTAAAAAAACAGAGCCACTCTTAGATTCTTTTTTTAGAACTAAAGAGAAAGAAGCGGCTAAAATTTCACCCCTATCCGCAGGAATGATGAGAACTTATCGTCAGTTTATGGGGGGCAAAAATATTCGGGGAGCCTTAGTCAAACTGGGTTATGAATGTTTTGGTGGTCAGGATGAAAAAGCGATTCTTAAAGCTTCGCTAATGATAACTCTGACTCATTCATTTCTCCTGATGCATGATGATGTCATGGATCAGGATGTTTTAAGAAGGGGCAAGCCAACCATTCATGTTCAATACAGCAAACTTCACAGAGAACGCTATAAAAAAGGTGAAGCCGAACATTATGGCCTAAGTATGGCAATTGATCTTGGTGATATTGGTTTTACTCTTGCCCATCTTCTTTTAACTGACACCGGTTTTAGCGATGAGATTAAAATAAGAGTTTTAAAACGATTTAACCAACAAATTTTAACCACCGCTTTCGGTCAGGCTCTTGATGTCACTCTTGAAGCCACTGACAAGATATTAGAAAAAGATATTTTGAAAATCCACCACTATAAAACGGCTAACTACACGATTACTGGACCTTTACAGTACGGAGCTTTGTTTGCTGGTGCCGATGAAAGGAAGATAAAAAAAATAGAAAAATTTGGCTTACCGATTGGAATCGCTTTTCAGTTGCGTGATGATGAATTAGGCCTTTTTGCTAATGAAAAAAGTTTAGGCAAACCAATTGGTAGTGATGTTAGGGAAGATAAAAACACGATTCTTCATTTTAAAGCTCTAGAATTGGCTAAGGGAAAAGAAAAGGAGTTTATTCGAAAAGCCTATGGGAAAAAGAATCTGACTAAAATAGAACTAGAAAGAGTCAGGCGGATTACTCAAGAGACTGGGGCTTTAGCTTATTCCCAAACAATGGCGAAGAGTTTGGTTAAAAAAGGTAAAAAATATATTTCTCAGATTACCCAGGAACCTCGACTAGTTGATACTTTAAGAAAAATGGCTGATTTTATGATTGAACGTCAGAGTTAGGAGTGGTAGAATCCAGTTCGATGCCGAGAAAAACTTCTAAGACCAAAATAGATAAAAAAAATCTTCCCAGACATATTGGCATTATTATGGATGGTAACCGACGTTGGGCTGCCAAAAGAGGTTTGACACCAATGGAAGGCCACCAAGCCGGAGTCAAAGCCCTGATTAAGATTGTGGATCATTGTTTGGACTTGAAGATAGAAACCCTAACGATTTATGCTCTCTCAACCGAAAATTGGCGGAAAAGAGCCAAGAAAGAAGTGGAAGGACTTTTTAACTTATTGGTTAGAGCCGTGGAAGAGAAAAAAGAAGAGTACAAAGAAAAAGGAGTCAAGTTAGCGGTTTTAGGCAATTTTCAGGCTTTTCCTAGGAAAGTGGTGCGGGCAATTGAAGAGATGTTAGCCATTGTCAAGACTCATGAGAGATTAAAGGTCAATGTTGCTTTAAATTATGGTGGCCGAGACGAAATTATTAGGGCGATCAAAAAGATTGTTGAAGATGACGTCCCGCCTAAAAGGATTAATGAAAAAATGTTTGGCAAATTTCTTTACACCAACGGCGAGCCAGATCCTGATTTAATTATTCGAACTGGTGGCGAATCAAGACTGTCTAATTTTCTTCTCTGGCAATCTAGCTATTCCGAGCTTTATTTTACTAAAACTCTTTGGCCAGACTTTTCTCCAACCAAGCTCGACAAAACAATTCTTGCTTATCAAAAACGAACCAGAAGATTTGGCGGCGGTACGTTTGCTATCTACAAGCAGAAAGCTAAAAAATCTTCAAGCCAAAAATAACTTCCAAAATTTGAACCAGCCAATAGGCAACAAAGATAATAACAAAGCCGATGACAGCGCCCGTGAGTCTTCCTTTAGCTGATTCCATTTTTTTTGGGTCACCAGCCGAAGTCATCATTTCAAAGCCAGCCAAAATCAGAACCAAGAGCAAAGCCAAGCCAGCCAAAGCAAAAATATAGGGGACAAGAGCGTTAATAATATTGCCAATATTCCCACTGGCAAATTTAAAGCCAGTAGGGTCATTAATTGGTTCGCCGCCGCCAGGAAAATTTAAAGCTAATTTTTTCATTTTATTTAAATCCTGAGATACCTAATATTTCCACTCCGATAATTCTTAGAATAAAAACAGCAAAAACAATTAGCAAAAGACCAGAGATCGCCGAAGTGATAAGTTCTTTACCTGATTGGACTTTTTCCGGGTTACCACCAGAAGTTAAAACCTGAAGCCCTCCAAAGATAATTAAGAGAGTGGCAATCCCACCGCCAATCCCAATGGCGAAAGTTAGAATTCTAGTAACGAAAGCTTGTGGACTTTCAACATCAATTGGACCAATGGCGGTATTGATAATTGCTTCAGCTAGAACTGGACTGGCGAGGATAAAAATTAAAGCAAATAGTGGAATAGTCACCGCTAGTTTTTTCATCAGCTAAAGTTTAACATAATTTCTTTTCAAGAGACAACCCAAGCGATGATAGCCTCTGTGATATACTTTTATCAGAATGAAAAAGGCAAAAGTTTTAGTCAGTCTCTTAATAGCTTCTTCAATTTTAATTTTTCTTTTTTCTCATTCTTTTATTGTTCAGGCGGCTTGTCCGGAAAGTGATTATGATTGTCAAATTGGGGAAATTCAAAAAATCATTAACGCTCTCGCCCCGGCTCACGAACAAAACAAAACCGAATTAGCCAAACTTAAAACTCAATTAGCCGATATTCAGAAAAGGCTTGATGCCGTTACCTTGGGTTTGAAACAACTTGAGAAAAGTATTCTTGAACGGGAGGTTGATTTAGCTTTTCAAGAAAAAATTTTAGCGGCTAAGGTAAGAAGTTATTATATTCAAAGTCAAAAATCTTCGCCTTTTCTCCTTTTTTTGTCTTCAAATAATGCTCAAGAACTGGCTCGAGAATTAGCTTTCCGGCTGAAAGTTGTTAATCAAGACAGATTGACAATTGTTCAAATTTCGGCTGATTTGAAGAAACTTCAAGAAGATAAGATTACTTATGAGCGAAGTCAAGCGAACTTAGCTCAAGTCCAAAAACAAGTCGACAGTCAAGCCACTTTTTTAGAAGGAGAAGTTGAAAAGGTTGAATCAGCCATTGCCTCTTTAACAGCTAAACAACAACAAATATTAGCCCAAAAATTAGCCAGTTTAAATCTTCCCACCACTCTAGGCGCCGGGCCTTTGGTTTGTGTTGATGATCGAAACCGAGATCCCGGTTTTCATCCCGCTTTTGCTTTTTTTACTTACGGGATTCCTCATCGAGTGGGGATGAATCAATACGGAGCTTACGGTCGAGCCAAAGCCGGCCAATTATACCAAGAGATTCTTAAAATTTATTACGAAGGGATTACGATTGAAAAGAAACCCAACATTAGTCTCCAAGTCCAAGGTTATGGAGCGATGCCTTTAGAACAGTATTTATTAGGGATTTACGAGATGCCTGAAAGTTGGCCAATCGAAGCCCAAAAAGCCCAAGCGGTCGCCGCGCGGTCTTATGCTTTAGCCTATACTGACAATGGGGCTAAGGAAATTTGCACCAGTCAAAGTTGTCAGGTTTACAAGGGTGGTAATAAAGGCGGTAATTGGGAAGCAGCGGTCAAAGCCACCGAAGGTGAAGTCGCCGTTCATAGTGGTCAGGTAATTACTGCTTGGTATGCTTCGACCGCTGGTGGTTACACTTTTCTTTCTTCTGATGTTGGTTGGAGCCAGCGGCCTTGGACCAAAAGATTGCGAGATACAACCGGTGAAGTCAATAGTTTTACTGATCTTCAGAGCAAAGCCTATGACAAAGAATCACCTTGTTTTTATGCGGCCCAAGGCTGGCGGAAAGAGTATGCTAATTCTGCCTGGTTAAAACCTGAAGAGGTGACTGATATTATTAATGTTTTGCTTTTAGCCAAAGCCGACCCTTCAAGCCAACAACACTTAGCCCAGGTGGATAAACCCAATCCTGATGGGGTGGATACTTGGGATGCTGGTCGAGTTAAACAAGAATTAAAGAGTCGAGGGATTACACCTTTTGATAATATCTCTGGTATTTCTGTCGGTTGGGATAATGGTTTGGGAAGAACAACCTCTGTCAGTGTTTCTGGAAGTGCTGGTAATCAAACTTTTGATGGCCCGGAGTTCAAAAACTTTTTTAATCTTCGGGCACCGGCTAATATCCAGATTGTTGGGCCATTGTTTAATGTTGAGAAAAAGTAGTTAGCTTGTTTCTCTTGACTCTGAAGTGATAAAATATTAAAACAATGCCTGATATTTATATTGCTAAGGAAAAAGAAAAAAAAGCGGCTGAAGAAACGTCTAAATCTAAAAAAAGAGAAACCGAATCAGTTGCTGATAAACTTAAGAATCAAAGAACCACCAATCCTCTCGCTTCTTTAGTGATTCGACCCAGAAAAGTTACTTTTGAAACTCAAGAAAAAGAAGAGAAAGTGATTCTTTTAGCTCGTCAGCACCTGATTACTAATGTTAGATGGATCTTAGCCGCCGTGGTCATGCTTTTTGTTCCGGGTTTTGTCTTGATGATTTTTCCTGATTTTTTTAGTTCTTTTCAATATCGGTCGCTTCTGAATCTGGTTTGGTACTTATTGACTTTTTCTTTTGTTTTTCAGCGCTTTCTAAGATGGTTTTTCAATGTTAGTATCATCACTGACGAGAGAGTAGTTGATATTGACTTTCCCAGTCTTCTTTATCGAGATATCTCTAGCACCAAAATTGACATGATTCAGGACATCAGCGTTAAGATGGGTGGTTTTGTTCGTTCCCTTTTTAATTATGGTGATGTTCACATTCAAACAGCGGCTGAACAAAAAGAGTTTATCTTTGAAGCCATTTCCCAACCTGAGAGAGTAATTAAGATTCTTAATGAACTGATTGCCGAAGAGGAACAAGAAAAAATAGAAGGGAGAGTGCGATGACGCCTTTCGAAAGGTTGATTGAACAATTGGTAACCGTCAGTTTTAGTTTCCATTGGTTTTTCAAAGCAATTCTCTTAATCGGGATGTTTTTCTATTTGGCTTTTGGGGTGATTGCTGTTCGTCAGGTAAATTTGATGGCCAAGACTCTCAACGGCGCTTTTGCCTCGCCAATTAAGATAATTGCCTGGATTCAATTGGGACTGATTATTGGTTTATTTTTGATTATCCTTCTTGCTTGATGCATGATGAAAAAATTTCTTCTCGAAACTGCCAAAATCGTCGGGACTACCACTGACCAAGCCTGGTCACAAGTTCACACTTTTTCTCCGACCGAGGAGGAAAAATTAGCTAAGCGCGGTCAATTTTTAGCGGTCATCAGTCTTTCTGGATTAGAAGAAGGGGTTGAAACTGTGACGGTTGGAAAAGAAATTCTTTCTCGACTTCATGAAGAATATTATGGTCATTTAGAAGCAAAGGCGATTGACCAATTAAAAAAGGCCTTAGAGCAAGTAACAAGAGAAACAGAAGGTGAAGCTCAAATAGAGATTGAGGCCGCGGTTTTAACAGGCGAAATAATTTATTTCGCCGTGTCTGGTGAAGGCAGGATTTTGGTTCAGCGAGAAGGGAAAACGGCGACGGTTTTATTGGGGAATAAAGGTGAAGTCGAAATAGCCAGCGGCCGAGTGGTTAAGGATGATATTTTTCTTTTGGGTAATCCAAGATTTTTTTCTTTTCTCGCCGAAGGCGCTATTAGTGCCGCCCTGTCAATGGGTTCGGTTAATGAGGCGGCTGAATCATTAACACCAATGGTTCATGGCCGGGAAAAAGACGGGATTGCCGTCGCCGTTATCTCAAAAATCATTGGTCCAGAAATTGGTCCAGAAGAAGAGGTGTCACCGACCCCTCTTTCAGATAAAGAAAAGGAGAAGCCAGGCGAGTCCTCTTTTAAAGTCTCAGGTTTAAAAACAGGTTTGAAAGATAAATTGACTGATTGGTTAAAAGTAGGAGCAAAAATAGGACGAGGCTTTCTCTTCAGGATTGAAAAAAAACTTAAGCGCCGGGCGATTTACTTAGAAAAAGAAGATAAAGAAAAGGAAAAACCCCGCCGAACTTTGATCACGGTGGCGGTTATTTTACTTGTTTTACTAATGGTCAGCATTATCCTGGGGATTAGGCAGCGAGGCCGAGGTCAGACGGGCAGCGGTCAAAGCGCTCTTTTACAACAGGCTCAGATTAAGAAAGAAGAAGGCGAGGCTTTGATTGATCTTAATCCGATTAGAGCCCGCCAATTATTACTTGAAGCCCGAAATTTAATTGATGAGATTGAGCCTAAAGAAGCGAATCAGGCCGTCTTTGATTTTCGGGAAGAATTAGAAGCTTCCCTTTCTTTAGTGATGCGGGAGCATGAAGTCGAACCAAAAGTTTTCTTTGAATTAGGTATTATTAAGGATGGGGCCAAAGGCGATGATTTGGCGGTTTCGGGTGGGGAGTTAATTCTTTTTGATCACAGTAAACAGGCTATTTACAGTTTGGCAATAGGCAGCAAGAAGTCAGCCATTCTGGCTGGCGGTGAGAATTTAGCTGATGGTCAGCAAGTGGATGCCTTTTTACCTAAAATTTTTCTTTTAACCGAGAGGGGAATTCTCCAATTTGATAGAGAAACAAAGAGAGAGGCATTGGTGATTAAGACTGATGAAGAATGGGGAGAAATCATTGATTTAAGAGCCTTCAGCGGTAATCTTTATTTGCTTGATAAAGAAGGCGAGATCTGGAAATATTCAGCGATTGAAGGCGGTTTCGGAGCTTACCAGCGCTGGTTAAAAGGTGAGAGGGCTGATTTTAGTGAAGCCATGGGAATGAGTATTGATGGTTCGGTCTGGATCCTAAAAAGTGATGGTTCCATTCTTAAATACACCCAGGGGTTGAAGGATGGTTTTACGATTTCTGGCTTAGACCAATCTCTTAATAATCCGACCGCTATTTTTACTGACGATGACCAGGAGAATCTTTACGTTCTTGACCAAGGCAATTCCCGGGTGGTGGTAATCAATAAATCTGGGGAATATTATGCTCAGTATCGCTGGCAAGAAATGAACCAAGTTACGGGCTTGATGGCTTCAGAGGAAGAGGGTAAGATCTTCCTTTTAGCTGGCGATAAGATTTATCAGATTGACCTAAAATAAAGTGAAAGTTGTTAACCGTCGGGCTCGCTATGATTACTCTCTTTTAGAGAAGTTTGAAGTAGGCATTGCCTTAACTGGCCCAGAGGTCAAATCAGTTAAGGCAAGCAAACTAAGCCTTAACGAGGGCTTTGTCAAGATGATTGGGGGCGAAGCTTGGTTGCTTAATGCCTATATCAACCCTTATCCTTATGCTGATAATCGAGATTATGATCCCAAGCGTAATCGGAAGCTGCTTTTACATAAAAACGAACTCCTAAAATTAAGTCAGCAAACTAAGGAAAAGAATTTGACGATTGTACCTGTTTCGTGCTATACTAAGGGTCGAAAAATCAAACTAGAGATTGCTTTGGCTAGAGGGAAGAAGAAGTATGATAAAAGAGAAGTAAAGAAGCGCCAGGCGATTGAAAGAGAGATTGAACAGACATTAAAAGATAAGGGGATGTAAGTCTCGACGGGAAGGGTTCTTTAAAAACGGCAAGCCGGCCTGAAATAAGCCGTTAAAAGGTTTCAAAAAATATAACTGGCAACAAAAAAGTTGCTAATTATGCTTATGCTTACGCTTAAAAGCGCTTGGGCATAAGCCATTCGTAGTTTTTTCTCCTGGTGAGAAACTATGGGTGCCAACCTAGCCAGGATACAGTTCAGTCGGTTTGGCTAGTCTGGCTGAACCAAGTCTTAACTAGTCTTGGTCTTAACTTTCCGGTTGACAGGATCAGGTTAAGACGACAATTAAGAGTCAACTAAGCTTGTAGAAGTTTTTAGAAATTCTTTTCGGACGCCGGTTCACCCCGGCCATCTCCACTAAAAAGGGACACTTTAGGTGTCCTTTTTGTTATGATTAATTCAATGCTGGTCGATCTTTTTTTCCCTCGTCGTTGCTTAGGTTGTGGTCATTGGGGTCATTATTTTTGCCAAGACTGCCTCAAAGAAATTAAAATAATGAGAGTTCAGGTTTGTCCGGTTTGTCAAAAACCAGCTCTTCAAGGCAAAACCCATCCAGTTTGTCGAACTCAATATTCGCTTGATGGTTTAACTTCAGTTTTTGCTTTTGAGGGGGTAATTAAAGAAGCGATTGGTAAATTGAAATATCGATTAATCACTGATTTAGTTGATGAATTAATTTCTCTTACTTTTGATCAACTGCCCTCAAAATTAACCCGACCTTTAATTTTGGTGCCTGTGCCTCTTCATCCCCGCCGCCAGCGCTGGCGGGGTTTTAACCAGGCAGAGCTTTTAGGCAAAGCTTTAGGTCGGAAATTTGATTGGCAGGTGGCAACAGATTACCTTACTCGCTCTAAAGCGACTAAGCCTCAGATTAAATTAAAAGGTAAGGAACGAAAAACTAATGTCCAAAAGGCTTTTAAGCTTAACCCAAAAGCAAAATTCAAGGTTAGAAACAAAAAATTAGTTCTTTTTGATGATGTTTGGACCACTGGTTCCACCTTGCGTCAGGCTGGTCAAGTTTTAAAAAGAGCCAAGGCTAAAGAGGTTTGGGGTTTGACCCTGGCCAGATGAAAATCAAGCCGATTTTTGCTAAAATAAGAACAATTAAGGAAGGATGCCAGAGTGGTTAAATGGGACGGTTTGCTAAACCGTTGGTCTGAAAAGGCCGCGTGGGTTCGAATCCCACTCCTTCCGCCAGGTGGGGTGCCGGAGCGGCTAAACGGCCCGGTCTTGAAAACCGTGGAGAAAGCAATTTCTACGTGGGTTCGAATCCCACCCCCACCGCCTCTCCCATGATTAAGAAAAATTTGCTATCATAGAAACAAGGAAAACTAATTATGCCTGCTCAAAACAATCAACCAGAAATAAAACCACGTACTTTAAAAACTTTGTTAGCCTGGAAAGCACCAGAACGACATTTTAAAAAGCGAACTCGGGAATACTTTACAACCATTGGGGCGATTATCTTTTTAATTGGTGTTATTCTTCTTTTTCTCCAAGAGTGGCTTTTGATTGTCGTGATGGTGGCTTTGGTTTTTGTGGCCTACATTCTTTCGACGGTGACTCCGCGAGAGGTAGAGCATCAATTAACCAATCGGGGAATCGTGACCGGTGGGAGGAGATATTATTGGGAACAATTAGGCCGTTTTTGGTTCAGCGAAAGATGGGACCAGGAAGCTTTGATAGTCGAAACCTTTTTTGGTTTACCCGGCCGTTTAATCTTGCTCTTAGGTGAGTTTAAGAAAGATCAGGTTAAGAAAATTCTCTCTGAATATCTCCTCTTTGAGGAACCAGAAAAAACCTGGATCGATAATGCTAGCGATTGGATCTCGCGGCGGGTTCCTTTAGAGTCGTCTTCTTAAGAATCAGCGCCCGTAGCTCAATTGGACAGAGCATCTCGTTGCGGACGAGAAGGTTGTGAGTTCGAGTCTCACTGGGCGCACTTGTGGTGGGATGCCGGAGTGGCCTAACGGGCTGGTTTCGAAAACCAAGCGTTCCGTAAGGAACACGGGGGTTCGAATCCCTCTCCCACCGCTTATAGGCGCCCGTAGTTCAATTGGAAAGAACGTCGGATTCCGGATCCGAAAGTTGGGGGTTCGAGTCCCTTCGGGCGCACCGATGACCAAGAAAAAACCAGTTAAAAGGGAATTTTCCGCTGGTGGGGTAGTTTTTAAAAAAGAAAAGAAAAAAACTCTTTGGTTAATTATTCAACCTGAGATTAAAGATGAACCTCGGCGCCAAAAAAGATGGCAATTACCTAAGGGGTGGATAGATGAGGGTGAGACTGGCTCGCAAGCGGCTTTAAGAGAGGTTAAGGAAGAAGGGGGCGTTGAGGCTGAGATAATTGAGAAAATCGGTCGGATTAATATTTTCTTTTACGATCAAGAAAAACAAAAGGTTCTGAAGAATATTGTTTTTTTCTTAATGAAATACCAAAAGGGAAGCATCAGAAATCATTCTTGGGAAACAAAAGAAGCGATTTGGTTGCCTTTTCAAGCGGCTTCCAAAAGATTAACCTTTGATTCAGAGAAGAAAATTTTAAAAAAAGCCAAAGAACTTTTAGAAGAAAAAGAGAAACAACCGAAACTAATTTAGGAGAGGTGGCAGAGTGGTCAAATGCGCACGCTTGGAAAGCGTGTATGGCGGCAACGTCATCGTGGGTTCGAATCCCACTCTCTCCGCTAGTCTGCAGGAATAATGCGGCAAATATGCAGGAAATAATTTTATGTCAGAGGATCAATTAGAAGAAATTCGGCGAAAAATCGATATCATTGAACTGATTAATGAATACGCGCCTTTAAAGAAAACAGGCCGTAATTTCAAGGCGCTTTGTCCTTTCCATTCAGAAAAAATTCCTTCTTTTGTGGTTTCGCCAGAAAGACAAATTTTTAAGTGTTTTGGCTGTGGGGCTGGTGGTGATATCTTCAGATTTTTAATGCTGACCGAGAACATGGAATTTGGTGAAGCTTTACGGACTTTGGCTAAACGAGCCGGGGTTAAATTACGCCATTACCAGCCTTCAGAAGGGGAAAAACAGAAACAACTTCTCTATGAAATCAATCATTTAGCCAGTGAAT
>Ga0154882_135_pt1 | contig 13219 bp, 13 predicted proteins | sample Rifle2008BG19ft_FD_105854 | JGI IMG/M metagenome (GOLD analysis project Ga0154882, IMG submission 105854) | Microgenomates group bacterium RBG_19FT_COMBO_39_10
AAATCAAACTCTTGATTCTACTAAAATTGGTAATCTTGTAGCTGAAAAACTTAACGCCTGGGGTTTAATAACAGGCAAGCTAGAGATTGAAGAAATCAAAGGCTTTGTTCCTGTAGGAATGGAATTAAACCCAGTTGTCAATCTTGACCAAGCCACTATTTTTAATCTTACTTTTAAATCTAGTTTTAATGACTATCCTCTAGTTGGAATTGGTCAAGCCCGAGATTTACTTGAAGCTAAAGTTGATAACCAAACTAATCTTCTTAATCTCTTTTTCTCGCTTCACCAAACAGACCAGAAGGTCGCCACTCAGTATCCTCTTAAATCTTATGAAGAGGTTGCTAGTGAAATTAAAGAAGGCCAAGCTCAAATCATTGAACTAATAACCGAAGGCGGGGATTATAAAACCATTCCTTTTTCAGAAGAAATCCGGGAAGTTAAAATTTCCTCGATTTCAATTGCCTATTATGAAACTACTGAAATCCAAGAATATTACCAGCCAATTTTTCTTTTAAAAGGTGATGTGATCCTAAGGGATAGCAATCTTTACCAAGCTATTCTCATTCTTCCAGCTATTTCTTCAGAGTATTTGAAGCCTACTCAAGAACATTTTTAATCTTAATTTATTCTTGAACCCTAACCGGCATAATAATGTGAAGATAAGATTTCTCGCCTACCATGGTAAAAACACCTGGATTTAGAGAACCAGCCATTTCTAAGTTTATCTGCTCGCTATTAGCCACACCTAATAAATCCAAAAGATAACGAGAATTAAAGGCAATCTTACCGCCAGGACCGCTGACTTTAGCTTCAAGACGAACTCTGTTTCGGCCTACTTGAGCCGTATTGGCGGTAATTTCTAAACCTTTTTTATCAATGTTAAATCGAATAATATTAGCTGCTTCCCTGGCAAAGATGGCGGCCACTCGAATGGCTCTGGTCAATTCAATGGTATCAAGGATAACGTTTGTTTTGCCTTTATCAGGAATAATCCGTTTGTAATCAGGATACTTACCTTCAATTAAACGAGAGATTATTTCAATATCAATGGTTGAAAAAATAGCTTGGTTTGATTCCTCTGTAATAGTCAAACCAATATCTTTTCCTTGGTCAGAATCGCCAATTGTTCGGGCTAACTCAATCAAAGTTCGCGAAGGGATAATCAAACCTTTTTTCAGTTCTTTAGATTGGGCAATCCCTTTAGTACTCGGTATTTTTTTCAAACTTAAACGGTAACCATCCGTCGCCACTAAGCTTAAATTTTTACCCTCAATCGCCAACAAAACGCCAGTCAAAACAGGCCGACCTTCATCTTGGGCAGCCGCAAAAGCAACCTGATTGATCGATTTAATTAATTCAGTAGAAACAAAACTCAAATCAGTCTTACCTTTTATTGAAGGAATTTTGGGAAATTCAGTGGCGGCTAAACCATTAAATTCAGCTTGATAAGAACCACAATTAACTAACAAATTATTCTCTTTAGCTTCTAACTCAACCTTTTCCGCTGGTAAGGAAGTAATAAATTCAGTAAAAACCTTAGCCGGAACCGAGAGAGCCCCTTCTTTCTCAACTTTAGCTCCTAGCCAATAATTAACACCTGTCTCTAAATTAGTAGCTGAAAGTTTCAACCGACCCCGGTCAGTTACCAGAAGAATATTACTCAGAACCGGTAACTGAGCTCGGCTAGCAACCGAACGACTGGCTGTCGTTAAACCTTTAGCAAGATTTTCTTGAAGAGTTGAAAGTTTCATTTAGAGTTTCTCCCCAATTTTACTTTTAATTCTTTAAAACCTCAAGAACCTAATCTCATTATTAATAATTGTTGTTGTTGTTGGCTTGTTGACAAGTGAATATTTCTTTGACAATTAACCTACTTTTCGGTTTTTATTTTTGTTTAAATCTTGGTTAATATTTTTCACTCTTTAGTGGATAAGTTAATAACTAGAAATTTTTATCCATAAAGTTTTTGTTTTATCCCCACAATATCCACTCGTAAATCTTCAGATTCAGGTAAAAGTTTAGTAATTTTCTCAACCCCATACATCACGGTGGTATGGTCACGATTATTGAGAAATTGACCAATATCCATCAAAGGCATTTTTAATTCCGTCCGGAGAAGATACATTAAGACCTGGCGACACAAAGCTAATTTTTTCGGTCTTCTTGGTCCTAAGAGGTCGCGATTTTTAAAACTGTAAAAACCGGCGACGGCGCTCAGAACCTCTTTTGGTTTAACAATTCTTTTGGGTATTGATTCAGTGTTAGTTGTGCCTAAGATAGCTGAAGCCAATTCGGGAGTAATTGGTTCGTTTTTTGTTTTTGTTTCGGTGATTAAGCGAACAAGAAAACCTTCTAAACGACGGGTAGAAGTGATGTTGCCGGCAATTAACTGAGCAACATCCATCGGCAATTTAACTCTTCGCTGTTGGGCTTTAATAAGGACAATAGCTGTTCTTAACTCAAAATCAGGATCTTGGATATCAATAATTAAGCCGCCTTCAAAACGGGAGCGAAGACGGTTTTCAAGATTACTAATTTCATCAGGTCGTCGATCAGAAATCATCACAATTTGGCCTCCAGCCCGCCAAATAGCGTTGAAAGTATGAAAGAACTCTTCCTGAACCGTTGTTTTTCCAGCAATAAATTGAATATCATCAATTAAAAGGATCCTGGCCGATCGATATTTATCTTTAAATTGTTTGGTCGTTTTCTTCCGAATAGCGTCCACAATTTCAGTGGTGAATTCCTCACCCATGCAGTAGATAATATTTGTCCTTGGTCGGCGTTCAAGAACAGCCGTTCCGATGGCTTGCATCAGATGAGTTTTGCCAACCCCAACCCCACCATAAAGGAAAAGCGGGTTGTAGGCCTTACCAGGCGAGTCAGCGACTGCCATGGCAGCCGCATGAGCCATTTGGTTAGTGGTGTTAACAGCAAAAGTTTCAAAATTAAAGTCTGGTCGAAGACCGGCCCGAATGATCGCTTCCTGAGCGGCCGATTTTTCTGGTTTTGTTTTTTCAAAGAGAGGTCCTTCTTTAGTCGCCCTTACGGTTTCATCTTTAGTTTTCTTAGCCTGTTTAATAATAAAGGTTAAATCATTTTTTTTCTTTGTTGTTTTATCCAAGGCTTCTTTGATTAAACCGTAATAGCGATTTTCAATGGTGTCTCTAATAAAGGAAGAAGGTGAAGCAATTTCGATAATCTGATGCTTTTTATTAACTTCCTTTACCTTATTGATGAATGTTTGGGGAAACCAAGTGGCGAAATTAGCTGAAGAGAGAGTAAGTTTTAAATTCTCCAAAACGGTTTGCCAGAGTTTATCTTTTTCCATATTTCATATTTAAAGATTAATTACCGCGGAGCAGGGGTGACTTTCAGTTTAAACAACTTATCCACAGAATGTCAAGAAGGAAAACACTCTTGTTTCTTTATTTATTTCCTAGTATCCTAAGACTATGCCAAAACGAACCTATCAACCTAAAAGTAAAAAAAGAAAGAAAAGTCACGGTTTCCGAGCAAGAATGAAGACAGGGAATAGTAAGAAGGTTATTAAAAGACGCCGCCTTAAAGGACGAAAGAAACTTAATGTTTAAATGTTACCTAAAAAACACCGTCTTCCCCTGAGAACGGAATTAAAGCGAGTTAAAAAAGAAGGCAGACTTATTCAAGGAAAATTATTTAGTCTCCAGGTAAGTAAATCTAGCAAAAACCAACCAACACGCTTTGGTTTCATCATTTCCTCTAAAATTCATAAAAAAGCCGTTAAAAGAAATCGATTGAAGAGATTATTAAGTGAAACGATTATGACTTTAAAAATTAAACCTAGTTTTGATATTGTTTTTTTAGCTAGAAAAAAGATTATTGATGTTGATTATCAAGAGATTAAAGCGGAAATTAAGAAACTTTTTCTTAAGGTGGGGGTAATTGAATAGATGAAGAAGGTCTTTTTGGCTTTAATTAAAGCCTACAAAAAATCCTGGTTTTTTCGCTCACCGCTTCTTAAATTCCTTTTCTTGTCAGATGCCGCCTGTCGTTTTCAACCAACCTGTGCCGAATACACCTATCAAGCCGTCGAACGCTATGGTATAATCCGAGGCAGCCTTTTGGGTTTAAAAAGAATTATAAGGTGTCATCCCTGGAATAAAGGAGGTTATGATCCAGTTAGATAAATTATTTTGTTAAATTTAAAATGAGAGAACTCTGGCACTTGCTTTTATATCAACCCTTGGTTAACGCTCTGATTTTTCTTTACCAGTTACTTTTCCATAATTTTGGTCTGGCGATTATTGTTTTGACTGTTGGGATTCGTCTTCTTCTTTTACCTTTAACTCAATCTTCAATGAAAGCGACTAATAAAATGAAAGAACTCGCACCTGAGCTGGAAAAGCTTAAAAAGAAATATGGTAAAGATAAACAAGCTTATACCAAAGCCCAAATGGATCTTTATAAAAAACACGGAGCCAATCCGGCTGCCGGCTGTTTTCCCCAAATTATTCAGTTAATCGTTTTAATTGCTCTTTACCAAGCTTTTATCCAAGTCTTAAGAACTGATGGGGATGTTATTCAAAAACTTAACGAAATCCTTTACCCTCAATTACAATTACCAATTGAAACAGTTATTAATACAAAATTTTTGTACTTAGATTTAGCTAAGCCAGACGTTTTCCCAGTCGCTGGTTTGCCTTTTCCCCTGCCAGGTTTCTTTTTATTAGCGGCCGCTTTAGCGCAGTTAATTTCTTCGAAAATGATGATGCCAGCTTTAACCACTGCCCAAGAAGAAGCAGCCAAAACGCCAGGTAAAGCTGATGATATGGCGACTTCAATGCAAACTCAAATGACCTACCTTTTCCCTTTATTGACGATACTTATTGGTTATTCTTTTCCTTCTGGTTTGGTTCTCTATTGGTTTGCCTTCTCGCTGATAATGATTATCCAACAATATTTTATTGGCGGTTGGGGCGGCGTGGAACCATGGCTCAAAAAACTAAAAATCAAAAAATAACAGAAATCAAAGAAATTGTTAAAAATCTCCTTAACCTTCTTGGGATTGAAGCAGAAGTAGATGTTAGTTCAGATGAGGAACTCTACCAGATTCAACTAGAAACCAACGATCCTGGTATCCTTATTGGCTATCATGGTGAAACCTTAAGAGCGATTCAAAGAATAGTGGCCATGATTATTTATCGACAAAAAGAAGAGTGGGTGAAGATAACGGTTAATGTTGGTGATTACCGTCAGAGAAGACAAGAGATTTTAGAGAAGATGGCTAAGGTTATGGCTCAAAAAGCACGTTTTTCTAAAGAGGCTCAATCTTTATCACCAATGTCTGCTTCTGAAAGAAGAATAATCCATCTGGTTCTAGCGGGTGAGGCTGATATCGAAACGGTTTCTGAAGGAGAAGGCCGGAATCGGTATGTGGTGGTTCGGCCTAAGTTATGAAATTACATCGCTATTTGTTTGGGCTTTTAGTTTTTTTATTGCCCATTCAGCTCGGTCGCCATTTCTGGCCAGAATGGACCCAAGTTTTAGGTCTACCGATTGATTATTTATCCCCAACTATTTATTTAACTGACTTGTTAGTTTCTGTCATTCTTCTTTTCTGGTTGATTAAGATGAGATCTCAGTTAAGATTGAAAAAAACTATCGATTGGTTGAAAAATAATTGGTGGTTTTTAGCAATGTTTCTTTTTCTTTTGGTTAATGCTCTTTTGGCTCCTAATAGAGAAGCGGCTATTTTCAAATTGGTTAAAGTAATTGAGTTTGTCTTTCTTGGATTCTATGTATTCAAGGAACAATATAAAATAAACGAGATTATTCTTCCTTTAAGTGGAGCAATAATTTATAGTGCTTTAATTGCTTTAGCCCAATTTATTAAACAAGGAACGGTTGGTGGTCTTTTTTGGTGGTTGGGAGAAAGGAATTTTAGTTTGATTACGCCCGGAATTGCTAAAACCATTATTGGTGGCCGTTTGATTCTTCGACCCTACGCTACTTTTTCCCATCCTAATGTTTTGGCAGGTTTTATTTTGGTTTCAATGGTTTTGATTGGCCTAGGTATAAGAAGGCAAGGATTCAGAAAAGCGATCACCTGGTTTGCCTTAATTTTAGGTGGGATCACAATTATTTTTTCTTTTTCTCGCTCTGTTTGGTTAGTAGGCACTCTAGTTGGTTTAGGATTGGTGGTTCAAAATCAATGGCAGAAAAGGAAGAAATCAGCTTTGGTGACGACCATTGTTATTGTCCTGCTTTTAATCAGTGGCTTTTACTACCAGATCGCTTTACCACTCTCTGGTAGGGAGACTATTTGGCAGCGCTTTTCTCTAGCCCAAGTAGCGATTAAAATGATACGAGCTAATCCCCTTTCAGGTATTGGTTTTAATAATTTTATTCCCCAATTGCCTTTTTATTGGCAGCAATTCGGAACAACTTACTGGCTACAGCCAGTCCATAATATTTATTTACTCATCTTAGCTGAAACTGGTTTCATTGGGCTCTTGATTCTCTTCTGGCTTCTCGGCTTAACTTTTAGAAGGTTGTTGAGAACTGGCTCCTGGCAATTAATTTTGGCTCTCAGCGTTGTTTTGTCATTAGGTCTTTTTGATCATTATTGGTTTACTCTTCAACAATCTCAGCTTTTATTGGCAGTAGTTTTTGGTTTATCATGGGAATGATGAATCTCTCTCAGAAAGTAGCTTTTAACACAGCTGTCCAGATTGGTACTAAAGCGATTACAGTTTTTTTTGGTTTATTGGTAACCATTCTTTTGACTGGTTATCTAGGACCTGAAGGTTTTGGTAATTATATGTATGTGGTTGCCTTAGCAATTATCTTTGGAGCTTTTGCCGATTGGGGAACAGCTACGATTGGTGCTCGCGAGGCAGCCAAGGAAAGAAAGAAACAGGGTCGAGTTTTAGCTAATATCTTTTTGGTGAGAATGTTTTTTTCCTTAGTGGCGGCTTTAATCATGGTTGGCGCTGCGGTTATTATTCCTCTTCGAACAAACCAACCATTAATTGTTCGTCAAGCAATTATGCTTGGTTCTTTAATTTTAATTCTCAATACAATCAAAGCCTCTTTGTTAGTTATTTTTCAAACTAAGTTACAACTCCAAAAACAAACCGTAATTGATTTAGTAACCAGCATTCTCATTTTGTTAATCAGCTTTCTTTTGGTCCAGCAAGGCCAAGGATTAATCTCACTTATTGGGGCGATTGTTTTAGCCAATTTGGTAGGGATAGTGATTGGTTTTATCTTAGTTACTAAGACAGTTAGACTTAATTGGCGGTTCGATAGGGGATTTATCAAGCAATTATTGATTGAGTCCTTTCCCATGGGAGCAATCCTTTTGATTTTTACTATTGATAATAAAATTGATACGGTTATGTTGGGTTCAATTAAAGGCAGTGGGGCAGTGGGAATTTATGCGGCCGCCTATCGGATTTATGATGTTTTAATTTTGGGAGCCGCTTATTTTATGATTGCTCTCCTTCCCATTCTCTCTCGCTATTCTGATTTGAATAAATGGAGAGAAAAAGTAAGAAATATTTATCAGAAGTCTTTTGACATTTTATTATTGATGTCTTTGACAGCAATGATTAGTATCTGGTTTTTTGCCCCTTTGGCTATTAAATTAATCACCCAGAAGCGTTTTTCGGAATTTGGCGATTCTGTCATTGTTTTAAGATTATTGGCCATAGCTCTTTTCTTGGCCTATTTTAATCATCTAACTGGCTATACCATTGTCGCCCTAGGGAAACAGCGTCGTTATTTTTTCATTGCCTTTGGAGCTTTAATTTTTAACGTAGTTAGTAATGCTTTGATTATACCTCAGTTTTCTTACTATGGGGCAGCGGTCGTCACCATTTTTACTGAGGGAATTGTTTTGTTAATTACAACAATTTTTATTTTCCGCTTATTAGAAATTATTCCCTCACCTTTTCAATTCCCAAAAACAATAGTTGAATTTATTAAGAATCGTGGTAAGATTTTTTGAAATGAAAAAAGATTTTTTAGTTTTCGCTGATGGTGGATCCCGGGGCAATCCGGGTTCAGCGGCAATAGGCTTTGTTGTTAAAGATAAGATGGGGAGAACTATCTATCAACAAGGAAAATATATTGGTAAAACCACTAATAATGTCGCCGAATATCAGGCAGTAATTGAGGCTTTAAAATGGTTAGTGAATAAGTCCAAATTTTCGGTTGGTGGCGTCCAATTTTTTCTTGACTCAAAATTAGTTGTTAATCAGCTTAATGGTCTTTTTAAAGTTAAAGAAGTTAAAATGAGGAACTCAATTATTAAAGTTCGTCAATTAGAAAGAGAGTTAGAGAGAGGTGTCTCTTACCAATTAATTCCTAGAAAAGAAAATTCATTGGCCGATACTTTAGTCAATCAAACTCTTAACAAAAGACTACTTTAATATATTAAACTACTCTTTCACGTGCGGGACCGTAGTTTTTCCTATGGGCTTTTTCGTTGAACAAAAATTTTTTTTGGATTATGATGGTATTAGAGAAAATTAATGACCCAAAAATTTTTTCACAATTCAGATAGTCTTCAAGATAGACCACTGATTTTAGTGGCAGGCGGTGCGGGTTTTATCGGCTCTTTTCTTAGCGAGTTGCTTCTCCAACAAAATTGTCGAGTTATCTGTCTTGACAATCTAATCACCGGCTCCAAAAAAAACATTGCCAATCTTCTTGATAACAAAAACTTCACTTTTGTGAAACAAAATCTCAATCAAACACTCAATCTAGAAATTAGTCGCCTTGATTATATCTTTCATTTAGCCGCCCTTGAACCTTATGTTGGTGAAAGTGATTTTTCTCTGGAGACCTACTTAACTAATGTCTCTGGAACAATTAACCTTCTAAAATTGGCTGAAGAAACTGGGGCTAAATTTTTACTTGGATCAAGTCCCAAAGTTTTTGAAGCCAAGATCTCGACTCAAAAATTAATTGATTATTTTGGTCAAGGTTCGGCAGCGGAAATGGCCAGTTTTGCCGAAGCCAAGCGTTCAGCCGAGGCCTTAGTGAGCGAATTTATGGATAATGAGAAGATAGACGCACGAATTGTTCGTCTCAATTGGGTCTACGGACCGAGGATGAATTTAGAACAAGGGGGAATTCTAGCCCAACTGATTAAACAGGCAGTTAAAGATGAATCTCTGGCTATCCCGGGGGATGGTTCCCAAAGAATTAGACCAACTTTTATCAGTGATGTTGTTTACGGTCTTTCGAAAGCAATGTTTAGCTCGGGCACCTCAGGAAAAATCTTTAATTTTATGAATCCTACGGAGGAAACCGTTTTATCAGTGGCTCATCAACTTCAAAATATTATTGGTCAAAATTTAAAGATAGAATATGTTGCTGAGGAAGAATTTCCTGTTTTTGAACTAGACCCAGATTTAGGTAGAAGAGGAAATTTAGATTGGACACCAAAAATTAACTTAAGTGAAGGTTTAGAACAGACCTTGGTTTATTTTCGGGAAAGAATTAAAAAAAAAGTTAAAAGAGAGACGAAAGAAGATAAAGAGAGTAAAGAAGAAAGGACTGAGAAAGAAGAAAGGAAGGTCAAGAAAAAGAAAAAATTTTCAATTAGCCGACAGAAAAGATTAATCATTGGTTTAACCTTAATCTTCTTACTCATTGTTTTTTCTTTGCCAGGCCTTTTAGTTCTCAATAGCCTTTTGGGGATTAAAAATCTCTATGCGGCCTATCAAAATACTTTAGCTGGTAATTTCACTAAGACGACTGTCTCGGCTAATGCCGCTAAAAGAGATTTCACTCGGGCTCAAGAAAATTTGCAATCAATCGGGCCTTTGCTTACTTTTGTAGGGCAAAGAAAACTTCAAAATAAAATAGAAGGTTACTTGACTCTCGGTCAGCAGGCTGGCAGAAGTGTCGTTATTCTAGGTGAAATCGCTCAAGAGATGAGTCAGGTTGGTCAGGCGATTTTTCAAAATCAAAAAGTTGATATTCAAGAATTATCTTTTGAAATTAGTGCTGAGATCGATTCGGCTTATCGTGAATTATCTTATCTTGAGGGCCAATTAAAATCAAAACCCAGAGTTCAACAATTCTTGGCTACTAGATTTAATAATCAACCAATGGAGAACTTGAAGTCTGTTAGGGAGATGCTTTTACAAACCAAAGAAGGTGTTAAGTTATTGCCAGATTTAGCCGGTGTTTATAACAAGAAAACTTATTTAATTCTCTTTCAAAATAACATGGAATTAAGGCCAACGGGTGGTTTTATCGGTTCGTTTGCTCTAGCAACTTTAGAAGAGGGGAGGCTGATTGATTTTCAAGTGTTGGATGTTTATTCTGCGGACGGTCAACTTAAGGGCCATGTTGAACCACCAGAACCAATTCGTCGTTATCTTGGTGAAGCCGGTTGGTATCTTCGTGATTCTAATTTCAGTCCGGACTTTCCTGTTTCTGCCAGTCGGGCAAGTTGGTTTTTAGAAAAGGAAATTGGCAGGAAAGTGGATGGAGTTATTGGCATTGATTTATTTTTAGCCCAGCGTATTTTACAAACAATCGGATCAGTTAAATTAATTGATTACCAGGAGGAAATTAATGCTGATAACCTTTTTGAGAGAGCTGAATATTATTCTGAAGTTAATTTCTTTCCCGGATCTACTCAGAAAAGAGATTTTTTGGGAGCTTTAGCCAATGCCCTTTTTGAGGAAATTCGAACAGCCGGGAGTGATAAATGGTTGGCTCTCGGCCGGGCTTTTTATCAATCGCTCGAGTCAAAGGATTTGTTGATTTTCCTTAATAATCAGGAGGCGGCAAAAATTTTAGCTGATTTAAGTTGGGATGGGGGGTTAAGAAATGTCAATTGTTTAATTGAGAAGGGTAAGTGTTTGGTTGATTATTTGATGATTGTTGAATCTAATTATGGTGTCAATAAAGCTAACTATTTTGTTAAGAGAAATCTAACTCATCAGGTTAAATTTAGTTCGACTGGAGAGGTGGAGGAAGTCCTAAGAATTGATTATCATAATCAGAGTCAGTCAGAAGTTTTTCCAACGGGGGATTATAAGAATTATCTCCGGATTTTAACGCCACTGGAGACAATGCTTAGGCGAGTGGTAATTGATGGGAAGGAAATCGATGAAGATAAAATTGATAAGACTGAGGAAAAAGGAAAATCATCTTTTGGTCTTCTAGTGGAAGTACCGATTCAAACTAAAAAGACAGTCGAGATAAGCTATCAATTAGCTGACAAGTTACCCGCAGATTCCGGCAATCAGTATTTACTTTACCTCCAGAAGCAACCGGGTATTGAGGATAAAATTTTTAATCTTTGGTTAGTTCCGCCATCAGGGACGATCGTAGTTTCGACTCATCCAGAAGCAAGCTTAGCTTCAGGATTAGTGATTTTTACTCCTCAATTCAATCAGGATTTAGTTTTTGAGGTTTCCTTTTGAGGCTTTCCTTAACTCTTGTTTTAAGAGGAGAAGGATGCTAAGATAGGAGCTTGTTATGACGAAAAAAGAAGAAATAAAATTAATTGCCGAAAAACGGAAAGTTGTTGGTCGAAAAGTTAAATCTTTGCGAAAAGAGGATTTATTACCTGCGAATATTTATGGCAAGAAGGTCAAGTCTCTAGCTGTTCAGCTTAACCTTAAGTTATTCCTTGATGCCTATGGGGAAACAGGAGAAACAGGGATTGTTAAACTCAAGATCAAAGATGAGAAGACGCCTCGCCCAGTTCTGATTCATAATGTTCAGCTCGATCCGGTGACCGATCAGCCCCTTCATGTAGATTTTTATCAAGTAGATTTGAAAGAGAAAGTAACTACAGAAGTTCCGATTGAATTGGTTGGCGAATCACCTGCCGTTAAAGGGAAAATAGGGATTTTAATTCAGCCCTTAACTGAAGTAGAAGTTGAAGCTTTACCGGCTGAATTACCCGATAAGTTAGAGTTGGACGTTTCAAGTTTAGAAAAAGTAGATGACGTTGTCTCTGTTGCCGACCTAAAGGTACCAAAAGGAGTCAAAGTATTAGTTTTAGAGAAAGAGGTTTTAGCTAAGATTGAACCACTAGCTGAAGAGGAGGAAATTGCTCCGTCACCTGAAGAAGTCCCAGTCGAAGAAGTGGCTGAAAAAAAGCCATCTGAAGAAGAAGCGAAACAACCAGTCGAAAAAGAGGAAGAAAGGCAGCCTTCTAAAGGATCAACTAAAGAATCAGAAAACCCAGTAAAAGAAAAAAAGGGTCAAGAATCAGATAATAAATAAAAGATTAATTATTGGATTAACTGCTTAAGCGCTCTTGCCGGTTGATAATTCGGATCTAACTCAATCGCTTTTTTAAGATACTCTTCTGTTTTTTCATTCTCGTAAAGTTGATAATAAAGATAAGCGAGCTGAAGATAACCGTCACGATAACCAGGTTTCTCTTCAATAATTTTTTCCCAAGCCATAATGAGCTTTTCAATATCATTTGGATCCGAGTAAAATTTCTTCTGCCAAAGTTCTTCAAGTTTTAAATTAGTTTGCTTACCGAGAATTTGGCCATTAGTTTGTTTTACTTGACTTTCCGCTAAAAGAAGAACCTTTTCCGCCTCTTCAAATTGATTGTTAGCTAAGAGTGTCTCTGCCATGGTAATTTGTGATTGGAAATCGTCCGGGTTTTTAAGGAGATTGTCTTTAACTTTTTGGAAATTATCTTTAGAAGTAAAGAGAGAACCAAAAATGATCAAAGTCATGATTGCCACACCCGCAGGAGCACCCCAGCGACGGGCGGCTCTCGCAGCCTGGTGTTCGCTTAGCTTCCTAGCTTCAGCAATTTTGTTAGCGAACCAGGGCTTAACTGGTTGAATCTTTACTTTTTTGAGTCCTTTGGGAATTTTGGCCATTTTTCAATAATGAGAGCTTGATTATGTTTTGGCAGACGTTGGTAGATTTCCTCAGTGATAAAAGGCATAAAGGGATGGAGGAGTTTAAGATTGGTTTCTAGGGTATAAAGCAGGGTAGGCTGGGCTTCGTCGCGGCGTTTTTTGGCCATTTCAAGATATTGATCACAAAAAGTATGCCAGAAAAAATTATAAATCTCTTCAGCGGCTAAATCAAAGCGGTAGCGATTAATTAAATTAGTGACTCGTCTAGTAACTTTGTCTAATTCTTTAAGAATCCATTGATCGTCTTTATTTTTCTTACCTGATTTAATTTCACCTTCATAAGCCAGAACAAAACGACTGGCATTCCAGAT
>Ga0154882_145_pt4 | contig 11789 bp, 17 predicted proteins | sample Rifle2008BG19ft_FD_105854 | JGI IMG/M metagenome (GOLD analysis project Ga0154882, IMG submission 105854) | Microgenomates group bacterium RBG_19FT_COMBO_39_10
TCAAAGAAATTTTGTGAGAAAAGCCGTTAATTGGGCTTTAAGACAGATTGGTAAAAGAAATCTTGTTTTGAATAAGAAAGCCATTGCTGTGGCTAAGCAAATTCAAAAGATGGAATCTAAAAGCGCTCAATGGATTGCTAATAATGCTTTAAAGGAATTGACGAGTGAGGCAGTCCAAGAAAGACTGGTCGCGAAAAAAATGCTAAAATAGCTTTAAGGAAAGGGGGTGAGAAATAATGAAAGGTTATGTAGGAAAAATAGAAGAGCTTACTGAAAAAAATAGTAACTTTAGGCAAGTCCTTTTTACCGGTAAATACTGCCAGTTAGTGGTCATGAGTCTAAAACCAAAAGAGGAAATCGGCATGGAGGTTCACAATCAACTGGACCAATTTTTCCGGATTGAAGAGGGACAAGCCAAGGTAATAATTGATGGTGAGGAACATCTTGTCGGCGATGGGGATGCAATTATTGTTCCGGGTGGTAGTCAACACAATGTTATTAATAATTCAGAAACCGAAGACCTTAAGCTTTACACAATCTATTCTCCGCCCAATCATCCTGAGGGAACGATTCATCAAACAAAAGAAGAAGCGATGGCGGCTGAACACGAGGAACACTAAAACTAAACCTTAGTTTTTTGGTTAATCAATTTCTCTAAAATTTGCCAACGTCGTTTTTTCTCTTCTGAAGAAACATTATCTTTTAATTTAAAAGCAGCCGTACCTGGTCTGGGTGAATATTTGGCGATGTAGGCTTTAACAAAACCAACCTTTTGACAAAGTTTAACCGTATTTTTAAAAGCTTTTTTAGTTTCTCCCGGAAAACCAACAATAATATCAGTACTAATCTGAATATTGGGTATCTTCTTTTTGATTTTTTCTACTAACTTCAGGTATTGAGAAACAGTATAAGGACGATTCATCTTCTTTAAAATCTGATTATCACCGGATTGGACCGGTAAATGAAGTTCCCGACTAACTTTTGCTAAACTCATCGCCTCAATAATCTCATCAGTCAAATCCCAAGGATTAGAAGTAAGAAAAGAAATTTTTTTAATTCCTTTTGTTTCATGAAGACCTTTAAGCAGTTTAGCAAAATTAGGTTGGTAAGAATTAACATTTTGGCCTAATAAAATAACTTCTTGATAACCTTGTTTAACTAGATTCTCTACCTCAGTAATAATTTCCTTAAAAGGCCGACTGATTTCCTTGCCTCGAGCATAAGGAACAACACAATAAGAACAGAAATGATCACAACCCTCCATAATTGAAATCAAAGCACTGTTTTTCTTTTTTCTCTTAGGTTCAACTTTTTCAGAAGCAATTAATTCTTCAATAGTTTTAAATTCGTTAACTTGAGGCAATTTCCTTTTCAATTGACGTAAAGTGTAACGTCGTCTTTCACCTAAAGCTGAACCTAACATGCAACCAGTCAGAATAATTTTCTGGTTTTTTTTTCTCTGTTGATTAAGATTATTAATTAAACCAAAAACCCGGTTTTCCGCTGATTCTCGAACCGAACAAGTGTTAATCACAATCACATTAGCCTCTTCAATTTTCTTAGCCAGTTGATAACCTTTTTTTTCAAAAACACCAGCCATTCTCTCCGAATCTGCCTCATTCATCTGACAACCAAAAGTCTGAATAAAATATTTCATAGCCTATATTTTAACATTTCCAGTCTCTCAATTTTACTCTTGTGATAAAATCAGGCTATGCATCAATTCAAAGTCGCCAAATTAGTCCGAGACAAAATTGCCCAAAACATGATTGCTAATGAAAACGCTAGTTATCAAGTCTTAAACGATAAAAATTTTATTCACCAACTAAAAAAGAAAATTCTCGAAGAAGCCAAAGAATTGGTTCCCGTTAAAGATAAGGAAAAGATGATTAAAGAAATCGCTGATCTTCAGGAAATTATTAATGCTTTAATCAAAGCTTTAAAATCTTCAAAAAAGGAAGTCAAAGCCAAACAAAGAGAAGAAAATAAAAAATCAGGCTCTTTTAAAAAAAGGCTTTATATTGAAAAGATTGAATTAGATAATAAGCACCCATGGCTTGATTACTATCTTTCTCACCCCAAAAAATATCCTAAAATCAAAGAAAAGAGTAATTAACGGAAAATAATTCTAACTACTGGCACTTGTATATTGAGTTAAAGCATAGCGCCAAAAACGAAGCGATCCCCATAAAAACAAACCATTAACTAAAAAAGCCGCCATTACCCAAGGCCAAGAAATCAAGCCCATTAAAGCTTTAGTGGGCACTGTAAAAAGAAAAACCACGGGAATGGTAAAAGTTAAAATCCATCTAATGATTTCCCTATAAATATCGGTTGGAAAGCGAGCCATGCCGGTCATATCACGATAAATCCAAAGTAAATGGTCTATTTCCATGGTAATGATACCAACGCTGCAAGCAAAAAGATGAAAAGAAAAACCCAAGATAAAACTATTAAACAAGAGAAGCATCGCTAAAAATAAGTGATCAAAACCAGCAAAAAGTTGTTGGGAAAAGATAAACCAAACAAAGAAAATTGAAAGAGGAATTAAAGTAATTAAATCCAAGATATCGGTATAGCCAAAGACTGGTCGGAAAAAAGAAGGTAAAGGTCTTAATAAATCTAAGTCAAAATTACCAGAAGTGACCAAGGGTCGAAAATGATAAGCGCCTCGGAATAAAAACTGGGTAAAGATATCAACGATGTTAAAAATTAAAAAGAATAAAATTACTTGTTCGCGAGAATAACCGGCTAGAGTTTTTGTTTGAGACAAAACTACTAATAAAAAGATAATCATAAAAAGAAATCTCAAAATCTTGCCAATGATAAAGAAAAGACCTGATAAGGAAGTCAGTAATTGTTCTTGAGCTGCGTTCTTAGCCATTAAAAACCAAATTTTAGTCAATCGTTTCATTAATTTAGCCTCCCCAGGCAGAGTAATGCCTTAAACCTTTTCGCCAAACTAACCGCGAAAGATAAAACATCATCACTAACCAAAAAATCATCACTCCTGTTACCTTGATTATTTCCATGATTGAAACCTGTTCTAGCCAAATTTTTAAAGGAAAATAGATTAAATAAGGAAAGGGAGTAGCGAGAATAAAGCGAGCTAACCAATGAGGAAGAATGTCGATCGGAAAAAAAGCACCTGACATAAATTCAACTACCACTAACATAATCAACCAGCGCGGTGCCCAATTAGATTCTGTCCAAAAAGATAAAGAACAAGCAATCAGATTAATAAAAAAGAAAAGCAAAGCTGATAGGAAAATCAAGAGAATAAAAAAGAGGAGATTAAGCGGGTTTTGAGGAAACCAAAAAGGTGGTCTAAAAAGATAAAGAACCAACCCAATCTCAACTAAAACAAAAGAAAGATTCAAGAGTTTGTCAGCCAAATCGCGAGTAAAGTAAAAGTTTCGGGGAGATAAGGGTTTGACTAGAAAACTATTAATCTTACCACTATAAATATCGGCCTCAAGGTCGGTACTCCGATTAGACATTACCAATCCCCTTAAAAAGGCAATCCCAATCACATAAGTCAACATTTGGGCTTTTTGGTAGCCAAAAATTTCACCTCGCCCCTGGTAAATAGCGGCCCAAAAGAAAAAAAGAGTCAAAAAAAGAATAAAACTGCGAAATCGCCAAAGAAGAAAGTTCAAACGGTAAACAAAATATTCTTCAAGCGTGTTTTTAATTAATTGAAGATACTTAGTCATACTTCTTACCGGTGAATAATTCTCGAATAATATCTTCAATTGCCGGTTCTTCGATGTTTAGATCAGCCACTGGTAACTCATTCAAAGCTTTAGTCGCAAGCATTGAAACCTCGTTTCTTTTGGCCGAAAAAATTAATTCTGGATAATTAAATTCTTTGATTTTGCCAATCGTTTCTAACCTTTTAGGATCCACTTCTTTAGCCAAAATAATTGAAATTTGTTTATGGTCAGCATATTTTTTAGTAATTTCTCTGAGCTGACCGTCAAAAACAATTTTTCCATTATCAATAATAATGACTCGCTGGCAAAGTTCTTTAACATCACTCATATAATGAGAGGTGAGGATAATGGTTGATTTGGAGCGCCGGTTGTATTCTTTAATGAAGTCACGCATCCTCTTTTGCATGACCACATCAAGACCAATCGTTGGCTCGTCAAGAAAAAGCACCTTGGGCGAATGAAGCAAAGCAGCCACTAATTCACATTTCATTCTCTGACCTAAGGAAAGTTTCCTCACTTGGACTCTAAGGAGATCTTTAACCTCAAGTAACCGAGTCAGTTCGTCTAAGGTTTTTTTAAACTGCTTATCAGGAATTCCATAAATCTCCTTATTCAATAAAAAAGTTTCCATGGCTGGCAAATCCCACCAAAGCTGGTTTTTTTGCCCCATAACTAAAGCAATTTGTTTGAGAAATTCTGGTTTCCTCTTCCAAGGATCAAAACCTAAAACCGAAATCTTACCTGAACTAGGATAGAGTAATCCCGAAAGACACTTTAAAGTGGTGGTTTTTCCAGCTCCATTAGGACCAATAAAACCAATTAACTCACCTTCGTTAATAGAAAAGGAAATATTATTAACCGCCTTAACCTCAACGTATTTTCTCTTAAAAAGAGATTTAACTGAACTAGTTAATCCCGGTTCTTTTTGATGAACTCGATAGAATTTTTTTAGACGAGAAACTTGAATTGCTGCCACTGCAGTTTAAAGTTTAACATATCTGAAGGAGAAAAATTACCTGACCGCCTTCTTTAATGGTTTGCCTGGAGAAAATCTAGGAGCCCGATGACTTTTAACCATTTTCTTTTCACCGCTTCCAGGAACAATAACTGGCTTTTCTTTAACCTTAGCAACTCGAAAAGTACCAAAACCAGAAAGAACGACTTTATCACCTTTTTTTAAAGCATTAGCTATTTCAGTTAAAAAAGTGTCAATTGCCTCTCGAGAAGCCCTTTTAGTTAAATGGGCCTTAGCCGCTACCAAAGTCACAATTTGTTTTTTAGTCATAAATTCACCTCCTTTTTACCACTCTTAAATGGTGAGCAGGAGATTCCTTTAAAGGATAGCTTAAAAGGAGAAGATTGTCAAGCTAATTCGGCCTTTTCGTTTATTGATTAGCTAATTATTTTGCTTTAGTCGTCTCGCTGGCGGAAGTCTCGCGGATACAAGTCACCTTAATCTGGCCAGCATAGGTGACTTTTTCTTCTAATTTTTGGGTAATTTTATTAGCCAAAACTACCAGTTCGTCATCATTAACTTCTTCTGGTTTAACCATGACCCGAACATCTCGACCGGCCTGATAAGCAAACGCCTCCTCCACTCCCTTGAATTTATTAGCAATTTCTTCAATTTCCTCCATTCGCTTCACGTACTCTTCATGAGCGGCGTATCTAGCGCCTGGTCGGGAGCCGGAAATAGCGTCAGCAACCCAAATAATCCGCGATTCAGCTGACGAAAAAGGTTTATCTTCATGATGTTCGGCAATACAAGCAACCACTTCTTTGGGAATACCGTATTTCTTGGCTAATTCAACTCCTAACTGGACATGGGTACCTTCTTCCTCAGTGACCACTTTGCCAATATCGTGAAGGAGACAACTCAAACGAACAATATTAACATCGGCCCCAACTTCATGAGCAATCTGAAGACCAATTTTGGTTTCTTCAAGAGTATGAGCGATCATGTTTTGACCATAAGAAAATCTGAATTTGAAACGGCCTAGAAGTTTAATTAAATCAGGATGAAGTTGATAAACATTAACCGCATGACAAAGCCTTTTACCTTCCTCGAACATAATCTTCTCAACTTCTTTTTTAGTTTGACTAACAACTTCTTTAATTCTGGCTGGCTGAATTCTTTGGTCTCTAATTAATTTTTGCAAAGCTCTTTTGGCAATTTCCCGACGAATTGAATCAAAAGAAGAAATAATAATGTCATTAGCATCACCTAATTCAATCTCCACTCCTGTAGCCTGTTCAAAAGCCCGAATGTTTCTGCCCTCACGACCAATCACCCTACCTTTCAATTCCTCACTCGGCAGTTGAACCGAAGAAACCGTGTACTCGGCCACATAATCAGTGGCTCCATGCTGCATGGCTTCAACCAATAACTCTTTGGCTTTCTCTTCAACTGTCTCTTCAACTTCTTCTTCCGCTTCTTTAACTTTGCGAGCCATACTTTCAGCTAGACGTTTCTCCGTTGCTTCCAATAAAAGATTTTTGGCTTCCTCGCGAGTTAATTCAGCAATCTTTTCTAATTTAGCAATTTCTTTTTTTCTTATCTCTTCAACTTCAGTTAATTTCTTATCCAAATCTTGTTGACGCTTATCAAGCTGGTTTTCTTTTTCCTCTAAAGCCCCTTCTCTTCTTTCAATTTCTGCAATTTTAGTTGCCAGCTCTTTAGCGATTTTTTTACTGTTCACTTTTTTTGTCGATTTTACTTCTTTCCCACCTTTTTGAGTTGCTTTTTCTTCGTCTAAAGCTTTGGTTAATAAATTATCTAATAATCCCATAAAACCTCCCTATTAATAATCTTTGGCGATTTGGCTTTTGGTAACGGAAAATGGTCGTTAGAAGATAACGGTTTATATCAAATCTAGATATAATCTACCTTTTTTAGAAGCCATGATTCGTAATACCAACTTCGCCAAAAAAACTAATAATAACTAAATTTCAACAGTTTTATTTTACCAATTTTCTAAGTATTTATCAATAACTGTTCTAATTACTTCCCAAGAAAAACCGCGCCGAGCCAAAAAAGCCGACATTTTTCGATAAAATTCATTTTTGGACAGATTTTTATAAGTCTTTAATTTCTTTTGGGCTAATTTTTCAGCCAAATGCAACTCACTGACACTCTCAACCGTCTCTTTAATAACAGTCTTATCAATTCCTTTTTGACGTAATTCCATGGTCAAACCATACTTGCCTCGAGGCCGAAAGATCGTTCTTTGGTCAACCCACCAACGGGCAAATTCCCGATCATCTATTTGTTTTAATTCTTTTAATTTAGCAATTACTTTTTCGGCTACTTTTGAAGATGATCTCTTTTTCTTAAAATAATTGCGAATTTCTTTTTCAGATCGAGGTCGCCTGGAGATTAAACGAAAAGCCCTATCCAGTGATTTTTGAAATTCATTTTTAAAAATTAAATCATCTATTTGTTTTTGATTTAATTTCTGGCCAATTTTTAAACGAGCTTTTAAAAAATTATCAGCATCTAAACCAAAAGAGAATTTACCATCGAGATAAAGATTAACACGCTTTTTGTTTTTTTGGGCTTTGATTTTGGTTACTTGGGGCACTAGATTAGGAAGCTACTCTTTCTTTTTTTCGCCAATTTCTCTAGACAAATCTAATTTACCAGCTTTAACTTTCCCCCAAATTTCTTTTTCAATTTTTTTCGCTATTTGAGGGTGTTCTTCTAGATAAGCCTTAGCTGCCTCTCTACCTTGACCGAGCATGATTTTGTCAAACTTAAAAAAAGCACCTGACTTCTCAATAATCTCTAGTTCAACCGCCACATCAATCAAATTACCTGACTGAGAAATACCACCAACATTCATAATATCAAATTCGGCCACCCGAAAAGGCGGCGCTACTTTGTTCTTAACTACTCTAGCTCGATGACGCGAACCAATCACAATTTCACCATCTTTAATGGCCCCAATTTTTCGTAAATCAACTCTGACCGAAGAATAAAACTTTAAAGCTAAACCGCCAGGGGTGGTTTCCGGATTACCAAACATCACGCCAATTTTATGACGGAGTTGATTAGTAAAGATAACAATTGTTTTTGACTTGGAAATAGCCGCGGTCAACTTTCTCAAAGCTTGAGACATTAATCTGGCCTGAACACCAATCATCGCTTCGCCCATCTCGCCCTCAATCTCGGCCCGGGGTGTCAAAGCAGCCACAGAATCAATAGCAACAACATCAATCGCTCCAGACCGAACCAAAGTCTCGACAATTTCCAAAGCCTGTTCACCGGTGTCAGGTTGGGAAATTAACAATTCATCCAGATCAACCCCAATGGATTCGGCTCGAGCCGGATCCATGGCATGTTCCGCATCAACAAAAGCAGCTGAACCATCTCTTTTTTGGGCTTCAGCAATCACATGCAAAGCCAAAGTGGTCTTACCTGAAGCTTCAGGTCCGTAAATCTCGACCACTCGACCTCTGGGTAAACCACCCACACCAAGAGCGACGTCTAAAGCAATTGAACCAGTAGGGACAACATTAACTTTCTTGACTTCACCCTTGCTACCCATTCTCATAATCGCCCCTTTACCATATTGTTTTTCGATCTGTTCCATCGCCATTCTAACAGCTAGAGCTTTTTTACTAGAAGTGTCTTTTTTAACAACAGGATTTTTAGGAGTTTTTTTCTTTCTTGCCATCTTTTTAGATTTTTACACAAAATGTGATAAAATTCAAGATGTAACGGGGTGTGGCGCAGTTGGCTAGCGCGCACGCATGGGGTGCGTGAGGTCGCCGGTTCGAGCCCGGCCACCCCGACAAAAATGAAAATTTTTCTTCGTAAAGATAAAAAACTTCGTGACCCAGGTAATTTTTATTTTGGCGATTACGGTGAAATTCCTATTGGTATTTCTTTAACAACAATCAATGAAGACAATCTTGACGAAAGCAAAGACACGAAACATTATCATCAAAAAGGCTATGAATTTTATTTTACTATTAAAGGTAAAGCTATTATTGAAATTAAAGATAAAGAAGTCGTTTTAGATAAAAATCATCTGATTATGGTCGAACCAGGTGAAAAACATTACGTTAAAAAAATTCTTAAAACTCCTTTTTCTGTGTTATCAATTTCCACTTTAAAAGATAAAACTGATAAAGTTGTTGCGAAATAATTAGTAGAAATTTTCTATTTCTTGAAAAGAATCCTACTGGCTAAAATCGTGGTAATTGGAACAGCCAGAATAAGGCCAATACTCCCGACTAAAGTCCTGACAATTTCCTCAGCGATCATTTGGTAATTAATAATCTCTGAAAACGGTCGGGGATTATCAATAAAAAGAAGCATCAGAGGTAAAGCGGCCCCAGTATAAACTAAAACTAAAGTGTTAATCATTGAAGCAATATGGTCTTGACCAACATTCATGGCTCTTTTAAACAATTCTTTGGTTTTCATCTTTGGATTAGCCTCTTTTAATTGCTGGACAATCGCCGCCTGGGAAACAGTGATGTCATCCAAGACACCTAAAGTACCAATAACAATCCCTGCTAATAAAATTCCTCTCATGTTAATTTGGCCTTGTTTAGCTAAATGAAGAAAAGCGGCTTCTTCTGAAGCATAACCAGTTAATTTGGTTAGCTCAATAAAAAATCTTGATAAAAGACCAACAATTAACAGAGCGATTAAGGTTCCGGCCATGGCTATCAAGGTCTTTCGATTCAAACCGTGAGAAAGAAGAAAAGTGGCCGGAATAATAATCAATGAACCAATAATGGCAATGACAATCGGATCTTCGCCTTGATAAATCCGAGGTAGAATGAACAAGAAAATAACGGCCAAAGAGATAATCAGGCCTAATAAAGACATCCCACCTCGCCATTGACCGACTATCAAAGCCAAAACAGCAAAGACCAAAAAAAGCCAAACTAATGGCTTTCGCCGAACAAAATCAGTGATAATAAAAATGTTCTTGCCTTCAAAATCCTGAGAATAACTAATCACTACTTCATCACCTACTTGATATTTAGGCTGGCCAACAACGGAAATATCGCCTACTTCAACTCTGATTTCTTCACTGGCTAGAGAACCCTTGGAGACTCTAACCTGTAATTCTTGGTAAAGAAGTTTTTCACCATCTCTAATCATAGATTTTTCGTCAAGAATCCCAATGACTTTGCCTTCAAGGAGTTCCTCTTGAAGGAGGCTTATTTCCGTCTCTTCGGTTTCCTGCGACCAAACATAATTAATCGGCAAACAAGAGAAGATTAAAATAAAAAAAAGAAAACAAACTAATAGTTTCTTCATAACCATCCTAAGACCATTGCCAAACCTAAGACTAGAATGATGAGACCGGCAACTAAATGAAGATATTTAATATTTTTATCTTTCCAACCAGCCACATTCTCAACCGTGGTAAAGCCAATATAGCAAACGCCAGTAATCACCAACATCGGCAAAACAAAAATCAAATTATAAAGTAACAACCAGGGAATTACTTGAACTAAATCAAAGGTACATAAAATACCACCGCAAATCACATAAGGACCGATCGTACAAGGGAGAAGAAAAAGGGTAACTAAAGCCCCAACAATAAAAGCACCTCTAGGGCTAGTAACTTTAAACATTAGACCTTGGACTTTGGGACGCAGAAACATCGGCATTTCGGTTAAAAAGCCGCCCGGTTTATAACGAATAAAATCTCTAAGATTTAGAATTCCTAAAATGATCGCCACTAATCCTAAAATTCTATAAAGCCATAATTTAATGTTTGTTAAAGCCTGAATTAATTGGAAAAACCTAATAATCACCAAACCATAGAAGAAATACATTACAAAAACGGCTGTGGTGAAAGCTAAGCCAGCTAAGAGGATATTATAACGCTTTTTCGGAGCAAAGGCTAAAATAGCAAAAAGCATCATCACTAAGACTGCCAGAGCACAAGGATTGATGGCATCAACCGCGGCCAAAGAAATAATCTTCGGTAAGGTCAATTCTGTTTGAATTGTCTCGCCCGAAGACACAGAGATACTGCCAGCTGACGCTGATAAAATTTCTGGCTTGCCTGGCAAAGTTGAAATATCCAAATCTCCAAAGCTGGTCGAACTACCATCAACCAAAGGGCAGGCATTACCTTCTAATTGCTTAAGCTTGGTTTCAATGTTCTCTAAAATTGGCCTATCACCAATAAGGAAATTATCCTTACCAAAAACAATTAAAGGAATACTTAAACCCGAACCATAAATTTCATTATATTTAGTCAATAAGGGTGCATTATTTCTTTGTTGATAAATTTCATATTCAATGATAACTAAATTGGGATACTTTTTAGGTAATTCTTTAAGGAGAACTGGATCAACTTGGGCGCAATGAGGACAACCAACGCCAGTAAAGTAAATCAGGCAAGTTTTCTCTTCGGCCTGGAGAGACGATGAAAACAAGACTGTCAGTAATAAAATGGAAACAAAAAAAATGGCTAATTTCTTCATTCAGCTATTCTTTAGGATAAGTAATTTTAGCTTTTTTTTCAACCACGAATCATTTTCACTCGACCTCCCTCAATCCTAATAGCTTTACCTTCAACTAAACCTTCGCTTACTTTTTTTCTAGCGGAAGTGAGGATTCGTTGAAAAGTGGATTGAGAAACTTTCATCTTTTTGGCCGCTTTAATTTGTTCAACACCTTGATAATCAGCTGAACGAATGGCTTCTAATTCATCGACACTTAATTTAACCTCCCTTAAATAGCGCAAAGGTATTCCCCGGGGCTTGTAGTAAGTCACTCCTGGTCGAAATGATATCCACCGCCATCTTTTTGGTCTAGGCATGGTTAAATTACTTGCCTTGAGTTTCTTTTTCCTCTTTGGTAACGTCTTCCAATTCTTCTTGAAGGGCTTTTTTATATTCTTTCAGCGCTTCAACTTCTTCTTCTTTAGATTGAGGCCATGGCCAACCGAAGTAACGTCCCATTCCCCGACCGGGAGAAAAACGACGACGCCAACCCAGACCTAGTCCACAAGGACCAAAGCCGCGACCAGTTAAAGATCCCTGACCACTCGGTCCTGTCTGATCAAATCTTGGCATAAATATTCACCTCCTCTC
>Ga0154882_115_pt1 | contig 10044 bp, 9 predicted proteins | sample Rifle2008BG19ft_FD_105854 | JGI IMG/M metagenome (GOLD analysis project Ga0154882, IMG submission 105854) | Microgenomates group bacterium RBG_19FT_COMBO_39_10
ATTTAAGATCGCCTTTCTGTTTTCTTCAAGTTCGGGATATTCACCTTTCATAACTTTGATTACAACTTCGGCGACTCCCGAAGTAAATACTTTGTTTATTTGAAGAGTTCTTCCATGTCTAATCGCCCGACGAATCAAACGGCGAAGGACATAACCTTGTTCTTTATTAGAGGGAATAATTCCATCTGAGATAATGAAAGTGGCAGCTCGAACATGATCAGCAATGATCCGGAATGACCGACCATCTTGAACGTAATCTTTCTTACTCAACTCTTCGAGGTAGCGGATTATTGGAGAAAAAAGCTCAATCTCAAAAACGGTCTCCTTTCCTTGTAAAATCGTAGCAACCCTCTCACTTCCCATCCCTGTGTCAACATTGTGTTGTTTTAATTTCTCATAATCACCATTTCTCGTTTTGTTATATTCCATAAAGACATTGTTCCAAATCTCAATAAACCGACCACAATCACAATTAATATGACATTTCTTTCCAAAACTGGGATCGTGCTGTTTTCCTGTGTCATAAAATATTTCAGAATCAGGCCCACATGGTCCGGTCTCACCCACCGGTCCCCACCAGTTTTTCTTCTTAGGATAAGGAACAATTCTTTCTCCTAATTTAGCATTGATTCCTGCGTTTCTAAAAATTCTTTGCCAAATTATAATAGATTCCTCGTCGCGTGGGGCATCTTGGTCTCCATTAAAAATCGATACATAAATTTTTTGAGGATCAAGTGCGAGCCACTTTGACGAAGTTAGAAAGTCAAAGGCCCAAGTTAATTGCTCCTTTTTGAAATAATCCCCTAACGACCAGTTACCCAACATCTCCATAAAAGTCAGGTGGCGATTATTTCCGACTTCATCTATATCATCGGTTCGTAGACATCGTTGATTACTTACCAACCTTTTTCCCAATGGATGAGTCTCACCTAATAGATAAGGCACTAAAGAGTGCATGCCAGCACTTATAAAAAGGGCACTTGGATCATTTTCTGGTACTAAAGAAACATTGGGTAGTTTTTTATGGCCCTTTTCAATAAAAAAATCAAGATATTTTTTCTTTAATTCTTGAGCGGTCATCAAGAAGAATTATAACCTAGTTTGCTTGTGAAGTTAAGGGTTTGCCGTTGCGAACAAAGAATTTTTTACTCGCTTTCCGGCCTCGTTCCCGGAGTTGTTCAATATGACCTAATTTTTCCTGAGCTTCTTCGGCAATTTCTTTGGAAATGTCTTTGGTCTTTTCTTCTAGTTGAGCCTGAATTTCTTTGGCCTTAACCCGAAACTCTACTCCTTTAGCTTCAAAATCTTCGACCAACTCGGCTAAATTATCTAAAGTTTCTTCACTCTTAGCTTTAATTTGTTTCTTAAATTCTTCACCCTGTTTAGTTTGGGTAAGAAAATAATAAGCGCCTGCACCAATCAAAGCCCCTAAAACTAAGCCTTGAAAAAAACCTCCCTGATGATCTTGATCACTCATTTTTCTTCTAACTCCTTTGTTTCTTTTTTTGGTTTTTCCCTCATTTTAGTTAACCAGCCAAAAAGACCAGCAATTCCTGAAACACCAGTAATCGAATTGGAAAGAGAGGCAATCGGCCGAGCCACTGACTCCGAAATCAAACCCATGTCATCAAGCATTTTATTAAATTTTTCAATCGTTCTTTTAATTTCTTTGAGAATAAAGAAGACTTGAACTCCAATAATGGTCAGGAGGGCTGTTAAAACAGTGACAACCGCAATTAGTAAAATTTGTGTTGTGTCAATCATGGGCAGTGTCTTATAATATCCTTTATCCAAAGCTAATTGTCAATTATAACTTTCTATATCAATTCGTTTTGGAGTAATAAATTGTTCTTGTTTGTTTCGTTTTTCTGCCTATCCGATTAGTCACTTCGATAACAATCTTATTTTCCCCACTCGTCAACCTTAAACGATAGCTAAATTTTCCTCCTTCATCAAGCTGAGTCAAACGACTATTAATGGTCACGGAATTATCTGGATCAGTTCCTCCTTCAATTAAGACTTCTTCATTAACAATTTTTTCATTATCAGTCGGTGAATAAACTTCTAATCTTGGCTTTCCCAATAAACTGTGATATTGATAACCCAAGTAAGTTAAGAAAATAAGAATAAACAAAGCAACAAGGGAAATCAAAGTCTTTCTCGGATTCCAGTGAAATTGTTTGTTCAGATTTTCTCCAGAAGGCAAAACCAGTTTTTGCTCTTGTGTCCGCTGGTAATCCCGCCTAAAAACAGCCAACACCTGGTCAGGTTCAAGATCCAAATACTGGGCGTAATTTCGAATAAAGCCTCGGTTTGTGGTGATCGAAGGTAAGGATTGATATCTATCTTTTTCTAAAGCAATTAAATATTGCTTTCGAATTTTAATTTCCCGGGCAATTTCGTCAAGACTAAGCCCCTTTTTCTTTCTTTTTTCTCCAAGAATTTGGCCAGCCGTTTTCATTTTTTTATTGTTGGGAGGCAATTTGAGAGGCAAGATATTCTTCAGGATCTTTAATTAGAACTTCTCGGGGTTTTGAACCTTCAGCCGAACCAACAATACCAACTCTTTCTAATTGATCAATAATTCTGGCCGCCCGGGCATAGCCAACTTTCAAACGCCGCTGGAGTAAAGAGGCCGAAGCCCGTTCATAGCGACAGACTGTCCGAACCGCATCCTCAAAGAGTTCATCTCTTTCTTGGATCTCACCACCCACCATTACTCCCGCTTTAGTTGGCATTTTGGTTACTTCCTCAGTGTATTGAGGGGCCACACCGGCTTTTTTAAGAAAACCAATTAATTTCTGGATTTCTGGTTCAGAAACAAGGGTTCCTTGAATTCGTGTTGGTTTAGCTTGATCTGGAGGAATATAGAGCATATCACCTCGTCCTAAAAGTTTCTCTGCTCCTGGCATATCAATAATCACTCTCGAATCAACTTGAGAAGAAACATTAAAAGCAATTCGGCAGGGGATATTAGCTTTAATCAAGCCCGTAATCACATCGACCGAGGGTCGCTGGGTAGAGATAATTAAATGGATACCGGTAGCTCGGGCCATTTGGGCAATTCGACAGATAACGTCTTCGACTTCGGCCGGAGCAAACAACATAATATCAGCCAATTCATCAATAATAATTAGAATATAGGGAAGGGCGGAAAAACCTGAAAGTTCATTATAGGCCTCAATGTTCCGCACTCCTACTTCAGCAAATAATTTATAGCGACGCTCCATCTCGGAAATAGCCCACTTTAAAGCCGAAACCACTTTTTCTGGATCAATAATTACTGGGGTTAACAAATGAGGAATCCCATTATATTGGGTTAATTCCACTCGTTTAGGATCGACCAAGATGAATTTGACTTCAGCTGGAGAAGCTCTAAAAAGGATGGCAGCAATAAAAGAGTTAATACAAACTGACTTGCCTGAACCGGTAGCGCCAGCGATAAGAACATGAGGCATTCGGTTAATATTATCTACTACTGAATCACCAGAAACATTCAGACCAAGCGGTACCGTCAATCTGGATTTAGCTTTTTCCATTTGGTCTGAAGTTAACATCTTCTTGAGAGTCACAAATTCAGGACTCCGATTAGGCACTTCAATCCCTACCAAGGAACGCCCAGGAATTGGGGCTTCAATTCTAATTTGACCAGTTGGTGCCGCCAAAGCCAAGGCCAAATCATTAGCTAGGGTGGTAATTTTAGAAAGTTTTGTTCCTAGAGCAATTTCCAAAGCATACTGAGTAACGGCCGGCCCAAGATTAACCTCAGCCACTCGAGCGGCCACACCAAAGGACTCTAAAGTTTTCTCAATAAGATCAGCTTTCTTTTTAATATCACCCCGATCAGCTTTACCACCAACAGAATCAGCTAAAAGAGATAAAGGCGGAAATTCCCAAACGCCTTCCTCGGCAGGCAAATTAGTCACCAAAGAGGACGTTAATTCTTCTTCCTTCTTTTGCGATTCTGATTTAACGGCTTCTTTTGACTCTCCACTTCTAATTTCTAAATCCCCAGTCGCTAATTGACGACGGCTAGAAACCTTTTTAAGACCAGCGTTCAACTGGCGAATTTTGGTAATGAATTTCATTAAAAAGAGAACGATTTCTTCTAAAGAAGTATTAAAAACCACGACAAAACCAATAAAAACAAAGCCTATTAAAACAAAGAAAGCACCAAAAGCACTAATTAAACCAGCTAGTTGATACCAGATTTGGGAACCAATCAAACCCGTTCGAGTTAAACTGATAAGAGCAATCGCTAGAACAACGGAACCAACAAAAACGTTAGGACGAGTGATTCGCCAGCGCAAGCGAGCCATCATCAAGCCTGCTGTCATTAAAAGGAAAGGCAGAAGAACTGCTCCCCAACCAAAATAATAAATAAAAACTTGAAATAATCTGGTCAGTAATATCCCTTGGCGGGAAAAAGAAAAGACAATAATTGCAGCCAAAGAAAAGAGAAAAACACTGGAAATCGTATAAAGAGTGTCTTTTTTTAGGTTTAATTTAAATAGTTTTTTTCTTCTGCCTCTGGCCATTTTGACCTTAACGGTGCTTTCTTCTATTTGATCTGGATTTCACCAGGTGGGTTTTCCCTATTAAAGGAGAACCTATTTTTACTTGACCTTTAGCCGTCATTTCAACGGTATCATTTCGGTTCGGAAGAATAATTTCTTCCTCGCGATAACCCATTTTCTCGGCTAAAAAAGCATATTGTCTCATCTGACGAAAAGCGCCGCCAATTGGAACTAAATAATGAGGTCGGGCTAAACCAATCATTAAGGCTAAATCTCCCTGAGCAGCATGGCCACTGACGTGAAGGTCATCAAGAATATCTGAATAAGCAACATCAGCTCCTTGGCGAGAGAGATTATCTATTAACTTATTAATTGCTAATTGGGTGCCAGGAATGTAATCTGGTGAAGAAAAAACCACTTTATCATCAGGCTGAATTTCCAGTCCCTTATATTCACCTCTGGTAATCCTATCTAAGGCCGAACCTGTCTGGGCTTGACTACCAGCCACAAACAAGCTAACTTTTTCTTTTGGCAAACTATTTAATTTTTTCATCGGCACAATTGCCTCCTTAGGAATATTCAGGTAGCCCAAATGGGAAGCGATTTTAAAAATTTTTTCAATCGACCGGCCAACTAAAATCACTTTTCTGTTATATTTCACTGAAACATTCAAAGCTTGCTGCCAACGGGAAACATTAGAAGAGATGGTGGTAATTAAAACTCTTCCTCGACAATTACGCATTTCTCTCTCTAAAGAGTCTTCAACCATGGCTTCAGAAAGAGTGAAGCCGGCTTTTTCACTCCGCAAACAGTCAGAAACCAAACAAACAACACCTTGATTACCAATGGTCGCGATTTTACCTACGTCAGAAATCGAACCCATTACCGGTGTCCAGTCAAATTTGTAGTCACCCATATGAAGAATCGTCCCGATAGGCGTCTTAAGAGCCACCCCGAAAGTATCGGGAATCGAGTGAGTTAAATAAATAAAATCTAGATTAAAACTGCCCAAATTAACTTTTTCGCGAGAATTGATCAGGTTGATTTCAACTGATTGACCATATTCCTCAAGCTTTTCCTTGATTAAGGCCGTTGTTAGACGCGAAGCGTAGATAGGAATTTTTCGATTAAGCTTAGGTAGAATAAAAGGTAAACCACCATAATGGTCTTCGTGGCCATGAGTAATAATGATGCCTTTAATTTTCTCTCGATTTCTAACCAAATAATCAACATCAGCCACCAACAAATCACCTCGAGTCGTTTCTTCTTCAGGAAAACCAACACCACAATCAATGATTAGAATCTCATTGTTGTATTGATAGGCAAACAAATTCTGGGTAACGGTTCCCCAGCCACCAAGAGAAATCAGCCTTAATCCTGACTGGTAATTCTGTTCTCTTCTATTGTTTTTATGTCGTCTAAAAATATTCATTTTAAAATTTAATTTAAATTAATTTCATTTGTTTATCAGTTTCTTGTTCTTCAACAATTTCCTCTTCTGAGCGTCCTTCAAGAAAAAGCTCTATTTTCTTAAAATCTTCTTTTATCTCCTCCATTATTTTACCACTTCTTAAAGCCGCAGCCGGATGGTACATCGGAATAACAATATAGCGCTTACTTAAAAAATCGACGTATCTCGCCTGACCGTGAATTTGAGAAATTTTCTCATCAGGCAGAAATTTAGTCATTGAAAACCGACCTAAAGTTACAATAATTTTCGGCTGAATTATTTGAATCTGTTCATCTAAAAAAGACCGGCAAGCTTCAATCTCTTCTGGTAAAGGGTCACGATTGCCAGGTGGTCGATGTTTAATGACATTACCAATAAAAACTTCTTTTCTTTCCAGTTTAATTAATTGAAGTAGTTGATCTAATAGTTTCCCCGCGGCACCAACAAAAGGTAATCCTTGCTGGTCTTCATGAAAACCAGGGCCTTCACCAATAAACATCACTTTGGCATCAGGATTACCATCTCCAGGCACAGGATGAGTTGTTCCTTTATACAAACTACAACGAGTACATTCTGAAACCCAACTAGCAATTTTCTCTAATTTCACCGCTTTAGTCATTTAAATTCAATGCTCTAAATTTATTTGTTTTAGTATCGTAAACTCCAAAAGAACATTTTCCTCTTAAGCCCATTATTTCTCCAGGATTGATAATTAAAGTTTTACCGATTTTCTCTTGCCTAACTTTATGAGTGTGACCATGAAAGACTACGTCGTATTTACTAGTATAGGCTAAACCTTCGGCGAGTTGTGGATAATGGCAAAGAGCAATTTTTCTTTTATCTATTTCTACTTCTGCCATCTCTTTAAATTGATGATAAAAAGGTAAATTTCTAATTAGTTTCATTATTTCATAATGGGCTCCATCAACATTACCAAAAACAGCATATGTAGGAAGTTTTAACTCGATTATCAATATAACTACTGATGGCGCACAGTAATCACCACAAAATAGAATAGCTTCACATTTTTCTTTTTTAATTGTTTTCAAAACTTTCTTAAGATTCCAAATATTATCGTGAATATCGGATAATACTGCTATTTTCATCGGTTTAATTAATTAAATTACCAAGTAGGTAAAAATTCCTTTACATTTTCACTAGTGATATGAAAACTTCTACCTTTTCCTTGGACAATCATTTTGGCTACTTTCCGACAGATACCATTAATCGTCCTTTCTAAAGTCCGGATACCGGCATCATAACCTAAAGGCCTAACAATTTTTGGCCAAACGTCAGGATCAATCTTAATCGCCTCTTTGTCCAAACCAGTCTCTTGGATTGTTCTTGGTAAAACATAGTCTTTACTAATTTTGATTTTTTCTTCATCTGTATAAGAGGGCATTTGAATTGGCTCCAAACGATCCATGACCGCCACCGAGATATTACTGGTATTATTGCAAGTAGCAATAAATAAAACTTCGGAAAGGTCAAGAGGATAATCAATAAAGTGGTCACGAAAAGCCATGTTCTGTTCAGGATCAAGCAATTCTACTAAAACTCCCATAATGCTTGACCTGCCATCTTCGGTTACCCGATCTATTTCATCAAGGAGAAGAACTGGATTCTTTGTTCCGGTTCGTCGTAAGGCCTTAATAATCAAACCTGGTTCAGCGTCGGGTCGGATTCGAGATTGACCCCGTAAGTCAAGAGGATCACCTAAGCCACCAAAGGGAACTCGAGCAAATTTCCTTCCCATTGCTTCGGCAATTGAATAAGCAATTGTTGTCTTCCCCGTTCCTACTAAACCAACAAAAAGGAGCATTGGTGCTCTCATAAACTTCAAAATACCTTCTTCCTTTCTTTCTGCTTTACCCTCTCTTTTTAATCTCATCACCGCTAAATACTCTAAAATTCTCTCTTTGGTTTCTTCTAAACCATAATGATTTTCATCTAAAATCTTTTTAGCTGCTTCCAAATCAAGCCTGTCTTCACTTCTTTTCTCCCAAGGTAGGGTGGTTATCCAATCAATGTAATGCGAAACTCGCTCGTACTCGGTTGAATATTCACCATATTTAATCATTCGGGAGAGACGTTCAATTAAATGAAGACACTTTTCCTTTAATTCTGGGGGTAAACAAGCTGCTTCCGTCTTTTCTTCTAATTCAGCAATTTCTTTAAATAGGGCAGTTTTTTCAGGCATATTAATAGCTTAACAAAAGCATAAGTTTAAAACAAGAAGTTTTATTAATGACGTCGAGGCGGTCGACGATTCGGCCGTCGAGAAAAACCTGAAGAACTTCGCTGTCGAGGCGGTCGATAATCACTCGTTTGTTTATCTGGTTGCTCCTTTAAAACCATCGTTAAATTAATTCTCCCCATATCATCAATCTCAGAGACCTTAACTTTAACCTTATCGCCAATCTTAACGACTTCATTGGGATCCCTAACATACTGAGTTGACATTTTTGAAACATGAACTAAACCATCTTTACCTGGTAAGATCTCGACAAAAGCCCCAAAAGGCTGGATTCGTTTGACTTCGCCTTCAAAAATCTCACCGGCTTCAACCTCTCGAGTCAAACCTTCGATTTTAGCCACAGCCATGTCCACCGCCGCTTTATCGGGTGCGGAAATATTAACTGAGCCATCGTCTTCGACATCAATTGCTGCCCCGGTTTCCTTAATCAACTCCCTAATCATGCGTCCACCGGGACCAATCACTTCACCAATCTTATCTACAGGAATATGAAGAACTTTAATTTTAGGAGCGAACTTGGAAATCTGAGCTCGAGAAGCAGGCAAAACAGTCATCATTTTCTTGAGAATAAAACCCCTTCCTTCTTTGGCTCGAGAAACAATCTCCTCGAATAATTTTAAATCAATACCTTGATTCTTAACATCCATCTGAACAGCCGTCATTCCTTTTTCTGTTCCTGCCAGTTTGAAATCCATATCACCATTAAAATCTTCTAATCCTAAGATATCAGTCAAGATTACCTGTTTTCCCCCTTCTTCAATTAAGCCCATGGCGATTCCGGCTACTGGTGTCTTAATAGGCACGCCAGCGTCCATCAAAGATAAGGTTGAACCGCAAACAGCCGCCATTGAGGTGGAACCATTAGAAGACATTATTTCGGTTACCACCCGAATGGTATAAGGAAATTTATCTTCGGCAGGAACGACGCTTAATAAAGCCTTTTCTGCCAGGGCCCCGTGACCAACTTCCCGACGCTTGGGCCAACCTAAATAACCAATTTCTCCCATAGAAAAAGGCGGCATGTAATAATGATGAATGTAACGTTTGGTCTCCTCACCTTCCATGTTTTCAATTAGTTGTTCTAAAGAAGGCGAACCCAAAGTAGTCACCGTCAGAGCTTGGGTTTGGCCACGTTTAAATATCGCCGATCCATGAGTCCGTGGTAATAAACCAACTTCGACCTCAATTGATCGAATCTCATCTGGTTTTCGACCATCAACTCGTTTACCCTTATTGACAATTTGTTCTCTAACGCTTTTCTTAATTAAATCATCAATGATTCGATTAATGTCTTTTTTGTTCTCTTCACCGAATTCTTCCCCTAAAGCCTCTTTCATTTCACCGATTAATTCTCTTGCTTCATTTTTAGCCATACTTATTAAAATTTGGTCAATTTGTTTAGCCGCAACTTTGGTTACTTCCTTAGTTAATTTGGCATTAACTTTTTTAGTTTCGACTGTCTGTTTCTTTTTACCAACTTCTTTAACTAGTAATTCAATTAATTGAATTACCTCTTTTATTTCTTTTTGGGCAACATCAATTGCCTTGATAAGAATTTCTTCAGGCACTTCTTGGGCTGATCCCTCAATCATAATTGTCTTGTTCTCTTTTCCAGAAATAATCAAATCCATAATTGAATAATCTAAATCTTGGTAAGTAGGATTAATGACAAACGAACCTTCGCTGTTTTTAGGAACATAACCAACTCGCATTGAACCCACTGGTCCTTGCCAAGGAAGATCGGAAATAGCCAACGCGGCACTAGTCGCCAAAACTGCCGGTATATCAGGATCGTTCTCACCATCAACCGAAAGAACGGT
>Ga0154882_102_pt7 | contig 9326 bp, 15 predicted proteins | sample Rifle2008BG19ft_FD_105854 | JGI IMG/M metagenome (GOLD analysis project Ga0154882, IMG submission 105854) | Microgenomates group bacterium RBG_19FT_COMBO_39_10
CTCTGGCGTATAACTAATACCTGCCTCTCCCCAGGTTTTTTCTTGAGTCAAAAAAGCTTCTCGAGCCTTAACTTCAGCTTTAGCTTGACAATCTGAACCTCCAGCCGCCAAACAGCGATTGACTTCTGTTTCATAAGCGTAATGTCCCATTTCCTCGGGTGTTACTCCTAGATTTGTCTCGCCCCCAGTTCCGGTCGCTCGTCGCGCCTGTTCTTCAGCAATCTGCCTTCTCGCTTCACTTCTATCTCCTCGACAGCTGTCTCGATCATCGGCACTACTGCAACTCTTTTCCGCTCTTTTCTTACGTAAACATTCCTGATCTCCAGAATCACATTTTGCCTCAATTAGAGAAACGGAAACTAAAACCAAAATTCCCATTAAAATGGAAATCGAAATCAGTTTTTTAATCATTTATCTCTAAAATAATGTTGGCCATGGGTTGACAATAATCTATAAAAAGCGCTTGTTGAATTGAGCCTAATGCCCCTCCCTCAGCCTCAAAAGTCAGCATTTTTTCCTGACTAAAATTAAAGGCTTGGCCTAAGTCTTTGGTACGCAGATTACCTAAATTCAAACACCAATTCCCCTCTGAATTGGTGTAACCAGAAATCAAAGATGAGTCTTGATGAGATAAATAAACTAAAACCGGAGTTTGAGGGGTTTCTTCATTCCAATCCAGAAGACTACCATAGGCTGGATAATTACTTGGTAATTCAGCTAAAGTTTCAGTGGTTTTAATACTAGGCAATATTTCACCATTTTGGTCAAGCTTGTAAGAACGAGAATTGTAATTAATTCGGTAATAATATTCTGTCTTAGGTCTTAAACCACTTAAAGTCACATAGTGAACCGTGGCTGGAGAATTAAAATCATCAGACTCTGGCTTGAGAATCTGAGGAATAATCATCCCTAAGCCAAACTTCAAAGTTCTAAGGAATTTATTATCTTGATCAGTAAAAAAAATTTGCCCCCTAACCGGTTTTTCTGTTACCCAGGAAATCGTCAAAGAATTTTCAGTGACATTGGAAACTCTAACTCGGCCTGGAGGCGAAGCTGGTTTCAAAAAAATAAAAACAATCAAACCAATCAGAAAAATAAATAAAAGAAGTAGTCCAAAAAAAGACAATTTAAACCAACGTTTCCCCAGGATTTTCTGAAAGAACAGTTGTCGATTCATTCTCTAATTAGCGTATTAAATTTTCCTTTCTCTGTCAAACAAATAGTTCCTGACTCTTAATGAAGAATATAATAACCGCTGGTTCTGGTACTCTGAATAATGTTCTTCAAATCAATCAATAAGGATTTCACCTGATCAACAATTCCTAGAGTCCTGACTAATCTTTTTTCCTGAACCTCAAAATAAGAATCAGAGTAAATCCTTAAACCCGACCCTGGTGGTGGTGGGGTGGTTCTAAAAGTACCTCTTAATTCATAAACTTCACCTGACTGCCAGTCACCACAATCATAATGGCAGGCATTACTAACTCGTTGACAAAATGATTCTTTGTCTGCTCCCAATAAACGAAGAACACCTGAAGATTGAGAAACCACGGTTGTCCCTGAATCACTGACCACCAAATCTCTTTCATGCTTACAACCACAGCAGGGATCATCAGGCGGACACTCTTTTCTTTCACAAACCAAATCTTCTTCGGTCACTCTTCCCTGAATTATTATAAATTTATCTTGATATTGAGCCTTATCTCCTAAAATCTCACTAGGAGAAACATACTCGGCTACCAATTCTTCTTCTTCAATGACTGGCCGAATCCAACTCTGACCTAACCAAGTAGCACTTAAAACCACCAAAATCGCTGGAATAATTAAAATAAACAAAACACTAAGAGAGATTAAGAATTTTTTATTTTTTAAAAGATTCTTCATTTATTTCAAGATTAATTTTATTCTACCAGAATCATAAAAGGCTTCATAGCCAGTCAAGGATTTGACCTGAACTCGATAAAGATTTTTACCTTGCCAAAAATTTAAAGAACCAGATTCCACTAAAGCAAAACTCTCACTACCAGTCGAAACTTCGCCTCCCTGAACTCCAATATTATGGGTCACATCATAAAGTCTGGCAAAAGCAGTACCATTACCGTGCTGAACCCGGATAAAAGCCTCAAAGTAAGCCTTGTCAAGATTAGGATAATTAGTAACATCCAAATAAATCTCTGCGTTACCGACATCAGCCCAATCCCGACTGGTGGTTGAGCCACCACCGCCTAAAGGAATATAAATCACGGTTGGTTGAGAAGTCGAACCGGTTGAAGCAGGAGTCACTGGTGTTGGAGTGGTTGTTTCTTTTCCAGAAAGAGTCGCTCCTAATTCGGCTACTCTTTGGCCAATTAGTTGCTGACAAACTGGACCACAAGTATCAACCGCGGCGGTGACCGAATCATCTAAAGACGAACCTGTCTCAGCCGAAGTTAAAGGCGAAAGGTTTTTTTCTTTTGATTGAGGTTTTTGGGAGCGAAGCCAGAGCACATCCAAAGCCATTAAATTAATCACGACTAAGCCTAAGAAAACGAGCAAGATAACGGGCAGGGTTCTTTCTTTCATGAAACTGGTTTTAATTTTACTCCTTGACTGGTATCTTCAAGTTGCCAGCCTAGTTTTTTAATTTCTTGTCTTACCTTATCTGCTTCTTGCCACTTTTCTTTTTTTCTTAACGTTTCTCTTTTCTTAACCAAAGCCTCCACTTTTTTAGGCGGTTTGGCCAATCGATAATCAGCTAAGCCCAAACCTAAAACTTGATCAAATTTCAAAAGAGTCGCTTTCTTTTCCGAATCCGGATAATTTGATTTTAGCAAATCCCAAACAACCGCTAAAGCCCTGGGCATTTCCAAATCACGATTAATCGCTTCTAAAAACTTCTTTTCAAATTGAGAAATTGTTTTTTTGCCAGCTGGCCAGGCCACTATTTGCTGGCGTAATTTATTAAGGGCTTTTTCCGCTCCAGTCAAGGACTTCCAGGTAAAATTAAAATTCTTACGATAATGAACGGTCAAACATAAGTAACGAAAAGCTAAAGGATCATAACCCTGATCAATTAAATCCTGAATTAAATAGACATTGCCTTTAGATTTACTCATCTTCACCCCATCAACTAAGTTATGACGAATATGGAGCCAAGAGCGAACAAACTTCTTGCCTGTCGCCGCTTCTGATTGAGCAATCTCATTCTCATGGTGAGGAAAAATATTATCCTCACCCCCCGTATGAATATCTAAAGTTGGCCCCAAATATTTCATGGACATAGCTGAACACTCCAAATGCCAACCAGGATAGCCTCTTCCCCAAGGCGAATCCCAATGCATTAAATGCTTGGGGTCTTTAATCCATAAAGCAAAATCAAAAGGATTCTTTTTCCCAGGTACGGCCTCTAACCTAGCGCCTGACTGAAGTTCGTCTAGTTTCTTTCCAGAAAGCTGACCGTAATGCTTAAACTTGGCAATATTATAAACAAAATATTTATCACCGGCCCAATAGGCATAGCCTTTTTTCTCTAAAATCTTAACCAACTCAATCATCTCCTCAATATGGTCAGTGGCTTTGGGGGTCACTTGAGGCTGAAGAAGATTAAGTCTTTCCGTATCTTTAAAAAAAGCCTGAGTGTAAAAAGCCGCAATCTCTTCAGGCGTCTTCTTTTCTTTTTTAGCCGCCACTTCCATCTTATCAAGACCAGTATCCGCGGCCAAATCATCTTCAGTTAAATGACCAACATCAGTAATATTCATCACCTGTTTGACCTGATAACCATTGTATTCTAAAGTTCGTCGTAAAAAATCAGAAATAAGATAGCGCCACATATTGCCAATATGGGCATACCAATAAACGGTTGGTCCACAGTCATACTGACGGACAAAATCCGACTTCAAGGGTTTAAATTCTTCAATCTTTTTAGTTAGAGTATTGTAAAGCTTAACTTTCATTCGAATATTTAAATACCGCCTTTAACTTCACCGGTCCCTTGACTTTTCCTGACCCTTAAAGGTAAAAAGGCTGAGCCCCGAGCCGTCCGGCTAGGAGTTTCAGGCAAGGGTTTTTCCTTTTCCGCTGACTCCATTAATCCTTTTTGTTTTTCTTGTTTTTCAATTTCCTCTCGGGAAATAACAGCCTCCCTAGGCCTACTAGCCAACTCTCTTTTTCTTTGACGCCAAAAGGCTAATTCTTTTTCTTGCTTTTTCTCAACTTCACTTCTCTTTTCCCCAATCGCCTCTTGAGAAACTAGAGGTCCTAAATTCTCACCCCAACCTTTTGGCAAAATACCTATCTGTTTAGCCGCAGTTTCCAATATTTTACCAGGCTGTTCTAAACCTTCTCTAAGGATTTCTTCTCCCAAATCTCTAGCTTGTTGAGCCGCCTGTCGAGCAAGATCTCTAGCAACTTTGGGCATCTTAAATTAATTTTAACACAAAACTAATTTTTCCTAAACGCCCCTTGACAAAGGTGAAAACTATTATTAACCTGAAGATAGTTAAAAATTTTCACAAAGGAGGCAAAATGGCAGAAGATACTGGAACAAGAAAAGATTTCAGTTCAGGTGTTGGTCTAGATAGCCTAACAATGGATAGACTCCATTCAGAACACCCTTTAATGAAAATCGGAATGGAAAAACCTAAAAAGCCAGAAGAGGGAAAAACTGTACCTCCGAAAATGGGACCACATTGGGGAGATAATTTAAGATAATCTAATATTTTCTTCTTCCCTCAATTGCCCTGCTCAGGGTGACTTCATCGGCATACTCTAAATCAGCGCCCACTGGTAAGCCATGAGCTAAACGAGTCACTTTAATTTCTAAGGGTTTAATTAACTTAGCAACATACATGGCCGTGGCTTCACCTTCCATATTAGGGTTAGTCGCCAGAATCACCTCTTTTACCTCTCCATTTTTCAAACGAGGTAATAACTCTCGAATATGGAGCTCATCCGGACCAATATTATTTAGAGGCGAAATGGCCCCATGAAGAACATGATAAACCCCTTTGTATTCACCGGTCTTTTCCAAAGCCAAAACATCCAAAGGTTGTTCAACCACACAAATAAGGGACTTGTCCCGATTTTGACTAGAACAAATTGGACAAGGATCAACTTCGGCAATATTCAAACAAATTGAACAAAGAACCGTGTTTTTCTTCAAGGTCTCTAAAGATTCAGCAAAATCATCTAACTGTTTTTGAGGGACATGAAATAGATAAAAAGTTAAACGCTGAGCTGTCTTTGGCCCAATCCCTGGTAATTTTTCAAAAGACTCAATTAATTTTCGCACTGGCCTGGGAAGATTCATCAGAGAAATTATAACAGAATAAACTAAGAAACCAAATAATCCTATAAGATTGATTATTGAACAAAAACAGTTTATAATGCCTTTCAAATTGGCCTGATACACAGTCATAAGGAAACGAAGGGAGAAGATGATGGCAAAAATCTACGTCCAAATTCAGGGGCCTAAACCCCTGAATAGTATCAGCCAGGCAGTGCATGAGATCATCAAAAGAAGCCAAGGAGAGGCTTCGGTTGAAACTCAAGCATTTGAGCCAACTCTGAAGATCGGAAATACAAACGAAAGAGTTGTCCGTGTTACCGTCTTCAGAGATAAAGCTCTACCAGAGGGTTCGATCATGGAAGCCATAGAGAGTGTCAGGAAACAAAGGTTTCCCCGAACCACAATCTTCATCAGCTTCAGAAATAGCTGGTGAGAAAGAGCTAGGCGGTAGCGAAGATCGTGATTCCCTCTCTCGGGAAACCCACGAACCACCACAATCGTTACCGCCTACTCAAACTTCTTCCTCCATAAAAAATTCGCCAAAAGAAGGCGAATAAAATTCAAAAAAACAAATAATAATTTTTTCTTACTTCCCTAACAAACTGCCTAGTCCTCCACCCATTTGCTGTAATTTTTGGGCCGCAACTTCTTGAGATTTCTTAATCGCTTTGTTTAAAATCTCAATCAAATCATCCTTTTTTTCTCCCTCAATCTCAATAGTTTGGATTTTTTGATCACCGGTAATGACCACTTTAATACCCTTATCTTCAACTGCGACTTCTTCAGCTGCCAATTCCCGTTGAATAGCCAGCGCTTGATCGCGCATCTTTTTCAAGTCTCTCATTTGTTGAAATGAATCCGTAATTCCCATTGAGAAAAGGATAACCAATCAAGAAGACTTTGTCAATTAGGCCGGGTGCCAAAAATTTCTTCGGCTACCTGAAAAACATCTGATTCTGATTCTTCTTCCTTAACTGGAATTGGTGTTTCTTCTTTCTGACCTAAAATGCAACGCAGTTTAAGGGGTTTGTTAGCCACCTCACTAACCACCTCTTCGACTACTGACCGACATTTATCGGTTTCTAATCTTTCTTTATGAAATTTATAAAAGACTTCGAGAACCAAAATACTGCCCTGAAGACTGGCTGGCCGACTCGCCTTTAGAAGAGCCTCAACCGAATGATTAAGCGGCCTGACGCCATCAAGGACTTCTTGCCAATGGTTTTCAATCTCCTTAAACAATTCACTGTCCTGACGGCTAGACTTTTGATTATTGACTGGGTTTTGCTCAATTTTTTTTGTTTCCCCTGGGATCTCTTTTGGTTCAATATTCAACCACTCAACCACCACTAACTCTAAGGGTAATTGAGGGATGGGATTGGTCTTTAAATCATTGGCGGCTTGAGAAAAAAGACGAATCAAACCAGTCAATTCGCTGATACTAAAACCCTTAACTTCTTCAGGTGGACTAATTTCCGTTAAACCGGCCTGGGTCAACAAACCCAAACGAAGTTTATCTAAAACTTCCTGACAATATTGAGTTAAATCAGCTCCCAAAGAAACAACCCGATCAATCTCCAAAAGAGAATTCTTTAAGTTTTTTTCCACTAAAAACTGTAATAACTTGCCTGGCGCTGTGGCTTCGACTTTACCTAAAAGTTCCTTTGTTTTTGCCAAACTGATTTTCTTTTTTTCCATGGCCAACTGATCAAGGATCTTTTGGGCATCCCGAAAACTACCATCAGTCGACTTGGCGATTTCCTCCAAAACCCCTTTTTCTACTTTAAGTTCTTCTCCTTTGATGACCCTCTTTAAAGACCGAAACACTTCATCCTCAACCGCTTTCTTAAAATTCAGACGGAGACAACGAGAAATAATCGTATCTGGTAATTTCTCTGGGGCGGTCGTACAAAGAATAAAAACCGCATGCTCGGGCGGTTCTTCTAAAGTTTTTAATAAGGCATTAAAAGCCTCCCTAGTCAACATATGAACTTCATCAATAATGTAAACCTTGTAGTGACACTCGCTGGGAGCCAGTTTAATTTTATCTCGCAACTCTCGAACATCATCAATGCCGCGATTCGAAGCAGCATCAATTTCAATTAAGTCAAGCGCCCGACCTTCAGTAATTGACTGACAAATTTGACAACGATTGCAAGGTTCATAATCTTTTTTCTTACCAACACAATTAATCGCTTTGGCCATGACCCTGGCGGCTGAAGTCTTACCAATTCCCCTGGGTCCAGAAAAAAGCAAGGCATGAGGAATTTTTTTGGACTTCAAGACTTTAGTTAGAGTTTCGCGAACATCAGTTAAATCAAGTTCGGAGATTTTTTGAGGACGATATTTGAGATGATAAACCCGGTTGTCTTTCATTAACTTTGATTAGATTCTTTAATCCATGAACTAATAATTCTTCAAGAGAATAACCTTTTTTTTCGGCTTCTTCTAAACAAATAATAAGATCGCCTAAAATCTTTAACTTTCTAGGGGACTCTGGAAAAGCCTGCCCCTCTTTTTTCTCCTGCTGGGAAAAAGTCAAAACCGTGGTCACTTGATCAATCCCTCGATAGTGTTTATTCAATTGCCGCATTGCTTGACTCTTAACAAAGATCAAACTGACTTCAACGTTATCAATCTTTTCTTTTTCTAAGAATGATTTAATTATCTTTTGGTCTCTATTGTTCTGTACAGGAGAGCGATTGGTTGGCTTTATTAAAACGGAAATCATTCAAAGCTGTCAACTATTAATAAATATATCAGAGGGTATCATTGACTTAAAACCTTTTTAACAGCCTCGCTTACGGTCTGGCCATCAGCTTGACCTTTAACTTTGGCCATCACCGCTCCCATTACCTTACCAAAATCGCCTAGCCCACTGGCACCAATCTCCTTAATCACCGATTGGACCATTGTTTCCAGCTCTTCGGCAGATAATTGTTGAGGAAGATATTTATTCAATGTGGCCAATTCTTCTTTTTCTTTAGCCACTAAGTCACTTCGCTTCCCTTTTTGATAAGCTTCAATTGATTCTTTTCTTTGTTTAATTTCTTTTTGAATCAAGCCAATAATTTCTTCTTCACTTAATTGGCTCTGTTTAGCGATCTCCTGATTGTGAATCTCGGCCAACAGCAAACGTAAGGTCGAAACAACGTTCTCCTTTTTCTCTTTCAAGGCCTGATTTAAATCTGACTGAATTTTATCTTTCATTAATACCTCTTTACTCGTCTTCTTCTTAATTCTGCTTTTTGCTTTTTTTTCTTAACTGATGGTTTTTCGTAATATTCTAATTCCTTAATTTCGGTTAACAATTGTTCTGCTTGAACTTTTTTCCGAAACTTAGCGATAAGCTTATCATCAGATTCTCCTGGTTTTTTACGTACCACGGTTGCCATTTCATATAGCACCTCCCTCCCCAAGTCTCCTTCTAACTAACTCGACAAACTCCGGCAAATCTTTCCAACCACCCACCAAATGAAGATGCAAGTGAAAGATTGCTTGTCCTCCTATCTTACCACAATTAAAAAAGACACGATAGCCTTTTAACTTCTTTTGCTTAGCAATCTTGCTGGCAGTTAAAAGGAGTTTCCCTAAAATTTCTTGATGAGAATCTTTGACGGTCTGAAGTCCCTCAATGTGTTCTTTAGGAATAACTAAAATATGAACTGGGGCTAAAGGATTAATGTCATCAAAAGCCATAACTTCTTTGTCTTCATAAATTAAGTCACTTGGAATTTCTTTTTTAGCAATTTTGCAAAAAAGACAATCTTTCATTTCTTTAAAACTTTAATAATTTCTTCTAAACTTAACTTAGTTGGTTTCATCTCATGACTGGTCGCGGCATTCAGCAATAATTTTTTTGATTGATGCAAATACCAATCAGAACTGGGATCAATTTTTCGAAATTGATTATAAGCTTTGGTCAAATCAACTTCAGTATCATAGCGACCATAAATCCTTACTCCCCCTGATTCCACATCCTTCCTAATCACTAAACAATAACCTTCCTTTTCTCCTTCCCATAAAACATTATCATTACCAGTTTCCAAACCAATTC
>Ga0154882_118_pt3 | contig 8995 bp, 8 predicted proteins | sample Rifle2008BG19ft_FD_105854 | JGI IMG/M metagenome (GOLD analysis project Ga0154882, IMG submission 105854) | Microgenomates group bacterium RBG_19FT_COMBO_39_10
ATACTACTCTTAATCTTTCTCCTGATGAATATGAGGTAGAAATCAAAAAAGATGGCTATACTTCTTGGAAAAAAACCTTAACTATTAAAAAAGAATTAGTCACTAAAACCGACGCCTATCTCTTCCCGACTTTCCCTAATCTTCAGTCACTGACCTTCACTGGGGCCCAAAAACCGGTTCTTTCACCTGACGGCCAAAGAGTCGTTTTTGCTGTTTCCGAAAATTCAATCGACAAAAACGGCCTCTGGGTTCTTGATTTGGGTGACCGTCCCTTGGGCCTACCCAGAGACCCAAGAAAAATTGTTGACAGCGCTCCCGGTGGTAGAGATTTTTCCGAAGCCCAGTTAGAATGGTCACCAGATTCTAATCAGATTCTAACCAGCCTTGAAATCCTAGGTAAGCAAGAAAATTTCCTTCTTGAAGCCAATCAGCTTAATCCCGCTACCCGCCTAATCGACGTCACCAATCAACTCCAAACTATCAAAGCTGATTGGGAAGAAGAAGAAGAATTAAGGTTCAAATCCCAATCAACCAAATTGCCCCCAAAATTATTAGAAATTCTAACTGATTCAGCTCAAAATCTTGAATTTTCCTTAGACGAGACTAAGATTCTCTATGCAGCCACTGCCTCCGCCCAAATCCCGAAAGAATTGATTCCGCCCCTACCTTCGATTAGCACCCAACCAGAACAAAGAAAATTAGAACCCGGAAAAATCTATGTTTATGATCTCAAAGAAGACAAAAACTTTTATCTCATGGACCAAGATGAATCAAAAAAATTAGCTTGGTTTCCTACATCAAAACATCTCTTTTTAGTACAGGAAGGAAAAATTACGATTTTAGAATCTGATAATACTAATTGGGTTGATGTTTATACTGGGCCTTTTGATGATCAATATGCTTTTCCTTTTCCAGCCGGCAATCGAATCTTGGTTCTCACTTCTCTAGGTAAAGAGACTCCACCTAACCTCTACGCTATTAGCCTCAGATAGAACCCGTATGATAAAATTAGAATTACTGTCCTCATAGCTCAACGGACAGAGCAAGGGTTTCCTAAACCCTAGATGGAGGTTCAATTCCTCCTGGGGACACCGGGGTGTAGCTCAGTTGGCAAGAGCGCTAGCATCGGGAGCTAGAGGTCGTGAGTCCGAGTCTCACCACCCCGACTTGACTTCAAACAAAACTTCCCCTAAACTATAGGACAGAAAACTGTCTTAGCACCTATACAATCAGAAGAGAGGGGTGAGACAATAATGAGCTATCCAAGAACCAAACGGCTACTAGCTGTGAGTTGTCTACTTTGGCTTCTCATTGGGACTACACTCTCGATAGCGGCTATCTTAGGTCCAATCTTCACCTATCGCAACAACGAGATCAGGCCGATCATCGGCCTCATTATAGCCCTTGTTCTCCTCGTCATATCATTCGTGTCCATGCCGGATCCTCCTGACGAAAATGACGAAGTCAAAAGGAAACGAGAGAAAATCTCTCACGGGCTGTTCGATTTCGGGTTACTTCTCTCCGGAGCTAGTTTACTCTGGATTGGAGCAAACATTTGTAATATCAAAGATAAGAGTCTCGTCATGACTTTTGTCATGATAATGACAATTATCTTTGATTGGGCCTGGGGGTTGCTTTTCACCATCATCACCCTTCGGGTTTGGTGGAAAGATTTCACTGACCCTAAGCGACTAAGCTAAGACAGGGTCTGGCCCTGGCAATCTTTTAAAAGAGAGCCAGGGTCTCATTCTTTCTAGGAATAAATTATTTTAAAATAGATTTACTTTTCGAAGATTAAACTTTAATTAAAACATCACTTCTTCTTCAGAGCGTTTGTAGTCATAGATTTCCTCTTCCCGAAACCAAAGTTGGCGTTCAAATTTAGCTTCCCTAGCATCGCCTGAAGCATGAATCAAGTTCTTAGTTGATCGTTTTTGAGTATCAGCAAACATGGCTGAATCAAAAGAATAATCACCTCTAATAGTTCCTGGTGGGGCTGAAGCCGGAAAGGTTGAACCGACAATCTTCCTAATAATTTCAACAGCGCTTGGACCCTGCCAAAGCAAGGCAATCACCGGACCAGAAGAAAGAAATTCCATATTCCACTCTCTAACCAGTTTACCAATCTCCAAAGGATTCTTAGTTCCTAACTCTTCCTTAGGATCCTTACCATATTTTTTATAAGACTCTAGGGTTTTCTCACCAACACTGATTAAATAAGCCTTTTTATTAGTGTAGTGTTTACCGACTACATCTTTATCCACCCAAATCATCTTCATGGCAATTAATTTCAAACCCGCTCTTTCAAAACGGCGAATAATTTCACCGACCAGTCCCCTTTTAACTCCATCGGGTTTAATCAAAACCACACTCTCTTCCATTTATCTCTTGCCTCTTAAAAGCTTTTTAAAACGAGATTCATCTTTGTAAGGACCAATCAAAGCCAAATTAAGTTTTTCAGGCTTAAAAACGTCTTTAGCCACTCGCTGAACATCAGCCACACTTACTTGGTCAATCAATCTCATTGTCTCTTCAGGCGTTCGAATCTTTTTTTCCAAAAGGAGCTGGGCTGCGTACCGGGAAGCGACATTATAAGAGTCTTCTAAAGCCAGAGTCATCTTGCCTTTTAAAAACTCTTTGGCTTTTTTTAACTCCTTTGAAGAAACTGGCTTTTCTTTTAGCTTCCAAAACTCATTAAGCGTCACCTTAATCGCTTCATCAACGCTCTTTAGTCTAACTCCTTCCCTAGCTAAAAGATAGCCACTATCAGTGTAAAAATCAAGGTCACTGTAACTGTAATAAGCCAAACCCCGTCTTTCCCTAATCTGAATAAAAAGCCGAGAACTCATCCCTCTTCCCAATATCGTTGATAAAACGCCGAGAACAAATCTATCAGGATGAAGATACCAATAACCAGGCACCCCCAAACAAAAATGGGCTTGTTCGGTTTTCTTATAAACTAACTTGGTTTTTGCTTTCTTTTGATCTATTTTGATAATTTTTGGAGTACTTTTACCTTTTTTCTTTAATGGACCAAAATATTGCCTAAATAAAGATTTTGTTTGAGTCTGATTAATTTTCCCAGCCACGGCAACAATCACGTTTTTAGGAAAATAAAACCGATTAATATATCTAAGAAAATCGTCTCGATTAATACCTTTGATGTTTTTTTTCTTACCGATAACTTCCCAACCCATGGGATTATTGCCGTAAATAAGTCTAATAAAGGCTTCTAAGGACCTTAAATTAGGCATATCCTTGCGCATATTGATTTCCTCAGTAATAACGCCCTTTTCTCTTTCAATTTCTTTTTCTTGAAAAAGAGAATTTAAAACCATGTCTGAAAGGATATCAAAAGCCAGTTTTTGGTGTTTTACTGCTAACTTAACGTAATAACCAGTTAATTCCTTATCAGTAAAGGCGTTAAACTCGCTCCCAAGGGCATCTAATTCTGAAGAAATTGCTAAAGACGAAGGTCTTTTCTTGGTCCCTTTAAAAGCCATGTGTTCAATAAAATGAAAAAGGCCATTAACCGCTTTAGTTTCGTAACGACTGCCCGCTCCCACTCCAACCATCACTGTCACTGACTCCAATTGAGGCATGGGAATGGTAATTAAACGAAGACCATTTTTCAAAGTGGTTAATTGATGTTGATACATTACATTCTTTCTGGAACCTCAATTCCTAGAAGATAAAGTCCATTTTTAATTATTTGAGCCACCGCTGCCGTTAAAGCCAAACGGAAATTTTTTAAATCTTCACTCCCCGCTTTTAAAATCGACTGTTGGTGATAAAACAGATTGTATTTCTGAGCCAAATCAAAAAGAAAATTACAAACTAGATTAGGGGCGAAATTTTCGCCTGCCTCCTGAACAAGATTAGGATACTTATAAATGGTTCTTAATAAAGCCTTTTCCTCAGGTTTTAATTGAGGTATTTTTTCAGCTAGAGGTGTTGAGTCGTTCCCAGCCTTTCTCAAAACACTTTGACAACGAGCGTAAGTATATTGAAGATAAGGCGCGGAATCACCCTCAATATTTATCGACTCTTTTATATCAAACTGTATTTCACTATTTGGACTGAATTTCAAAATCGAATATTTGACCGCTCCCACGGTCACCATCTCAGCCACCTTTTTCTTTTGAGTTTTATTCAAATTCTTGTTTTCTTTAAGAATTTTTTCAATTTCTTTTTTAACTTCAGCTAAAAGCCAATTAATTTCCACTAAAGTACCCATTCGAGAAGACATCTTGCCTTTCTTCAAACGCACCCAACCATAACTAAGATGTTTTTCTTTATTAGCTGCTTGAGGAACCACTTGTTCAAGGGCCTTAAAAATAACTTCAAAATAGCCTTTTTGTTCTGGTCCGACGACATGAATACACTGGTCGACTTTAAATTCAGAAAATTGTAATTTAGCCAAGGCCATATCTTTAGCTTCATAAGTAGGTAAACCGTTTTGGGTAATAAAAACCCGATTGTGAAGACCGTGTTTCTCTCCAGGAAAAATAATGGCGCCTTCGCTTTTCTTAAAAACTCCTTTCTTCAGATTAGCCAAAACCAATTTCTTCCCTGGTTCAGCCACTTCACTTTCAAAGTAAAAGCGATCAAAATGAGTATTGAGACGCTGATAAATTTCTTTGAAATAAGCCAAACTCCATTCTTTTGTCTTTTGCCATAATTTCCTTGACTGAGGCTCCTTTTGATAAAGTTTTTGATTAATTTCATCAATTTCCTTTTTGGCCTTTTTACTTTCCTCATAAGCCTGATTTCCCTTAGTATAAGCCTTACCCAAAAAATCAATCTTCGTTTCCAACTTCTTCATTGGCCTTATTCCTAATTTTTTAACGCCCCAAAGACACTTAGCGACATGGAGACCAATATCTCCCTGGTAATTAGTCCGGTAAACCAAATAACCCAAGGTCTCATAAAAGCGAGCCAAACTCTCGCCCAAGCTAGTGGTTCTTAGATGACCAATATGAAATTGTTTATGAGTGTTAGGATGAGCGAATTCGAACATTATTCCTTTTTTCTTGCCAAGACCAGAAGAGCCATACTTCTCTTTTGCCTTCAAAACTTTTTTTACTTCCTCAAAAAGAACCTCATCTTTAAGCCAAATATTGATAAAGCCAGCCCCTTTAATTTCAATCTTGGCAAGGTATTCTGGCAAACCCAAACCGCGAAAAGTATTAACAATTTGGTTAGCTAGATCAAAGGGAGTGGGAATATCTTTTTTCTTTAGCCGTAAAGCAATGTTCGTAGAATAATCACCATGTTCTGGATTAGCAGGATGTTCAAACTCCAAATCCTTATCAGCAATCTTCAGCTTTTTTAAAGCCTTAGAAAAATCTTTTTTTAATTGATTCTGAAACATCTTATTGAGTATACCAAGTTTCGCCATTACTCACAACTTCGATTTCTCCCTCCTGGTCAGTTCTCAATAACTCAACCCCCGCCTGATTCAACTTCTCAATTACTTCTTGAGTGGGATGGCCAAAGGAATTTTTACCAACAGAAATAATCGCTAATTCCGGACGAGACTTTTCTAAAAATTCTTCACTCGTTGAATATTTACTCCCATGATGAGCCACCTTCAAAATCTCAATGTCATCCAAATCCAATTGACTCTCAACTTTGGTTGAAATATCGCCGGTTAAAAGAGCTTCAAATTGACCATAAGCTAATTCAAAAACAAGAGACGTATCATTAACTTCTCCTTCCGCATTTACCCCTAAAACTTTTTCTTGATGCTGAGGCCATAAAAAACTTAAGACCAAAGAATTAGCCTTTATCCTATCACCAGCCTTAGGAAAATAAACAGAGGCTTTTTCAGCTAAAACGGCTGCCTGAAATTCTTTAAAAACCGCCGAATCCTTACCAACTGAGTTAATAACAAACTGCCTCACATTGTATCTTTCAATCACATCAATCAAACCAGTAATATGGTCTGATTCTGGATGAGTAACAATCACCATCTCAATTTCTCGATCCCAAAAAGGCAAATGATAAGACAGACAACCTAAAACCCGCTGATCTGGACCGCCATCAATCAAAATCTGATTAGATCCCTGGTAAATCAGAGTCGCATCTCCTTGACCCACATCACAAAAAACCAAATGCAACTGATTATCAGGTAAGCTAAGAATGGCTGACCAAATTAAACCAATAATTAAAACCAAACTAATTAAAATAATCTTGGCTCTGTTAATTTCCATTTCTTCTTCCACTGCCAATAAAGAATCATCCCTAAAACAAAATAATAACCAAGGGCCCACCAGAAAGATAGTCTATCTATATCAAAATTAATCCAACCCAATCCCCCAAAAAACTCAATTAATCTAACAAAATAAGTGAGAGGTAACCATAATAACCAACTTAGCACTTGAGCAATTGGTCTGCTAACAAGACCAAAAAGAACCACAACTCCGCCTAAATTCATGAGCAGCGGAATTAGCGGCAAAACCAAGGCATTGATAAGGGGTGACAACCAACTAAGATTACCAAAGTTTGCCAAAATAATAGGCATCACTCCTATCTGAGCCGCCAAAGTGGTAGCCAAATTATCACCGACTAGAGGTAAACGAAGAAATCTAACTTCTTTCAGGAGAGGCTGAATTAAAAGAATCCCAGTTGTGGCCATTAAAGAGAGTTGAAAACCTATATCAAAAAGTATCAAAGGTGATAAAAATAGCATAATAATAGCTGTAATAATCAAAGTAATTAAACCATCACTCATTCTCCCTAAATATTTGGCGGTATAAGCCAAACCCGCCATAATCGCAGCCCGAACCACTGGCGGCTCGGCCCCCACCATTAAGGTGTAAAACAAAACGCCTAAAAAAGCGACCACTAAAGCTTTTTTTCTGTTCATCAACCAAACTAAAAAAGAAACTAGGAAGCCAGCAATCACCGAAAGATTGTAACCAGAGGCAACAATAATATGAAGTGTGCCTGTATTCCGCAAATTATTCAGGAAATTTTCAGACATTTCTTTTTTAACTCCTAAAAGAATACCTATCAATAGGCTCGCTTGGGGTTCTGGTAAAACTGCTTCAATCACCTTTTCTAGTCGACCTCTAAAATTATAAAGAGCGCATTTAAAAATAAATAAAAAATCTCCCTTTCCATTCTCCTCTACCTTCTTAATGTCTGGAAAATAAGCAGAATATCTGGTATTAAAGGGGTTTATCACTCTCCTCTCAAATCTGCCAGTAACTACCAACCTATCACCATAAAAATAGCCTGGAAAACGATCAGTTTTTAAAAAAATCGGCCCAACATAAATGATTTGGTATGAATCCTTTAGATATGGTTGTTGACTTACCCTTCCTTTGAGCCTAATTTCCCTCCCCTCAGGTATGTTTAACCTCGAAACTGATTGGAGGCGAAAAAGATAAAGTAGAAAAACCAAAATCAAAAGAAAACCAACAAAGATTTTTTGGGCAGGTTTCATCTAAAAGACAGCAATTTCGTCTTTAATTGCTTCAAAAACATTAGCCGGAATGACTTTCTTGTCTAGCAAGTCATCAACAGAAGCATAGGGACGGTTTTCAATAATTGCTTTGGCTCGAGCTTCTCCGATTCCCCAAAGCGAATCTAATTCTGAAACAGAAGCACTATTAATATTAATCTTCCCCTTAACTGATTCACCAGCCACTTCACCCGTCTCACCCTGAGAAGGAATATAAACCTTTTGGCCATCCTCTAACTCTTGGGCCAAATTTAAATTCTTTTCAATCCAAGCCCGATCAGCATTAGCTGACAAGCCTCCAGCTCTAGCTAATAAATCCTTGTAACGAGAATTAGAAGGTAATTCATAAACTCCTGGCTGAATAACTGAACCAGCCAAATCCACCCAAATCATTCCCTCTTCTTCCCCAGCAATAATCTCAATCTCTGGTTCTCTTTGTTGATTTAAAAAAAGCGTGGTTAAAATCCCCACGCTGACTAAAAAAAGACCAAATAAACCAAGGACAAGAGGGACTTTTCCCTGCTCCCAATATTTCTGAAAATCAAAACCTTCGGGCATTAATTAAACTTTAGCATAAAATTATTGAAGAAAATTCAATTATACAGAAGTCAATTCTTTTATCTCTTCCCCGTCAATAACTACAGTTTGAAGCATTCTTAACGGATATTTATGAAAGTCTTTCCTAGAAATAAACTCAGCTTTATCAACATCACTCCCAGGATTAATTTCACCCTTAATAATTTGGCAACGACAAATAAGGGCAATAAAATGATAAGGGGCTTTAACATACTCAGCATAACCTACTAATTCCTTAAACTTGACTTCAACCCCAATTTCTTCCCAGCCCTCTCTTTTCAAAGTTTCAATTATTGTTTCACCTGGCCTAACATTACCTCCTGGAAAAAACCACTTACCTGCACCTCGAGGAGCATTTGGAGCTTGACGAGTAAAAAGATATTTGCCATTTTTCTCAATCAATAAACAAACAACAATTCTTGGCTTTTCAAATTCTTTTTTATTATTTTTATTAGAAGACATTAAAGTAATTATTACTTTCTGATCGCTAAACCACAAAATTAATTAACTTCCCAGGTACAAAAACAACTTTTTTAATCTTTTTCTTTTCTAAATGTTTAATAACGTTCTTTTCTTTCTTAGCCAATTTTTCAACTGCTGCCTGTTGAGTCGCTTGATTGCTAGGAACTTCTATCTGACCTCTTAACTTACCATTAATCTGAATAATAATCAGCACTTTTTCTTCTTTAATCAATTTTTCATCAAACTCTGGCCATTTCTGCTGATGAACTGAAAATTTGTTTTTTAAGACTTCACACCATATTTCTTCAGCAATATGAGGCGCAAAGGGAGCCATTAGCAAAGCCAAAATCTCAATCGCTTCTTGACTAACCTTCTTTTCCTGATAAAGAAAATTAATCAATTCCATAATCGAGGCAATGGCAGTATTGTAATGAAGTTTTTCAATATCCCTGGTTACTTTTTTAATTGTTTGGTGAATAACTTTCT
>Ga0154882_130_pt1 | contig 8723 bp, 7 predicted proteins | sample Rifle2008BG19ft_FD_105854 | JGI IMG/M metagenome (GOLD analysis project Ga0154882, IMG submission 105854) | Microgenomates group bacterium RBG_19FT_COMBO_39_10
CAGGATTAAATACACCCGGTTCCTAATCTTTTCCGGATGATCAAGAAAAGAAGTAAAGAAAAGGTCCCAAAAGATAATCACCGGCATGACAAAGATATGAGAAACGCTTTCGGCATAAAAACCCCAATCAAACAACCAAACCCAAGCAATCGGAGAAAGAAGATAAAGAATTGAGGCCATCAACGCCGCCGTCTGATTCTTAAAACGCAGGGCAACAAAAGCATAAATACCAAGAGCCATCAACGGAACCGAGGAAAAGCCTAAAACTCTAAAAGCCTGAATAAAATCCAAATCAGTCAATCTTTTAAGAAGCGCGACCAGATAAAAGGAAAAAACTGGGTAAGAATTCATCAGCGAAGCCCCGCCACCAGCCGATGGGTACCAAAAAGGAACATGAGGAAAATATTTATCTACCCAGACGGCTGTGGAAAGAGCGCTGCCCATATCGGTTCCCCATACCCCTTTCACTAAAAAAGCGTACCCTCCCAGGATATAGGCCGCAGCTAGGATAACGGCCAACGCCAAAAGCGAATAGAAAACCCTAAACGAACCAATCGATCCCTTAACAATCCCATTAAGAACCTTCATTTTTCACCTGCCAAAAACTTTCCTCTAAAAATTTCAAATGTTTTTCCCAACTAAATTCATTTTTTACTCTTTTTAAACCCGTCTTTCCCATTCGCTCAGCAAGTTTTTTATCATTGAGTAATTGGGCGATCTTATCGGCAAAGTCGGCCACCTCAAATGGTCTTGCCAGAAAACCGGTTTCTCCATTAACTACAATCCCGGTAGGACCGCCATTATTCCAGGCCACAACAGGTGTACCGTATGCCATCGCCTCCACCATACCCATACCAAAGTCTTCCTCTGGAGCGGTGTAAACATAAATCACGGTATTGGCATAAAGTCTACCCAGATTTTCTTCCCCCACTAATCCCAAAAACATAATTCTTTCCTCCAATGATAATTGTTTTACCAAATTCTTTAAATCTCGGGTATAATCCGTTTCTCCACCAGTTATCACCAGTGAAAGATGGGGAAATTTCTTTAAGATCGCTGGCAGAGCGGTGATGGCGTATTCGAAACGTTTTTGCGGAAAGTGACGATTAGTTAAAAGGAGATAAGGCTTAGAAATTGTTCGATCATCAACCTTCAAAACGCCCCGATATCGACTCGGGTAATTCCCTGATTTAGCCAAAGGATAAGCACCGGCAGGACAGGAAATTACCTTGAGGCTATATATCCTGTCTAAAATTTTCTTGGCGTGTTTGCCATTAGCTAAAACCAAATTTGCTCCTTTGATACTTATTCTATCCACCCAGTCCCCTAACGGTTTGGCCATTTTCATTAAAAAAGTGGCTGGTAAAAAACTCCGTCTGCCCGTGAAGATAAGGCCTGTTTCCAGATCAATTTTTCTGGGGTGCAAAAATCGTGTTGGTTGGGCCAAATAAGCAACGTAAGGTACTCCAAAAAATTTCTTAATCCACAACGCTAACCAAAGACTGGGTTGGTTAGCTGCTAGAATAACGTCAAAACCTCGAAAACGAGCCGCCAGTAATGGCGCCAAAACACAGGCCAAAAGAACTTGGAAAGCTCTTTGTTCGGGGATAATCATTGGTAATTGAGGTAAAATAGCCTTCACATCAGACTGACCAATCAGATCCGGAAAACAGTTTTTCCGATCGATCACCGGTGAAAAAACGGTCACCTGATGACCCTTTTTGACCAAACCTTTTGCTTCTTCCAAAACAAGTTTTTCTCCGCCACCGGAATAAATAAAGGCCAGATGGAAAATAGCTATCTTCATTTTAATAATTTGTCTTTCTTAGAAAGTTCGACAATTGCCCAAAGATCGGTTCCCAAGAAAAAAACTAATGGTGTGCAATAAATCAAAAAAGATAAAAATTTGTTCTCCCAAATTCTATCTAGCAAACCCGCCAAACGAACTGTCCAAAAAGGTAAGTTTTTAACGCTACCCGCAATCTCTGAAAAACATTTTTTCCTTGGCCTAAAAAATATCCTTTTCCGTCCTCCAAAAAATTTAAGTTCTCTGCGTAAACTAAAAAAACTTTGTTCGTTCACATGTCCTGGGTGTCCTTCCCATCGAAAAAAAACTTGGGTTAAAAAAGTAATTAATTTAATTAACCAGGCATTAGGCGTATGAATAATCACTCTTCCGTCAGGCTTCAGCGCCCTTTTTATCCCCATGAAGACTTGCCTTAACTCTTCAGGATAAAGATGCTCTGCCACATCAATCATGAAGATCACGTCAAAAGAATTATCGGGGTAAGAAATTTTTTTTGCATTCATTTTTTCAATCAGAATCCTTTTGACCACTTTTCTGTCCATCCGCTTTAGACCTTTTTTGGCAATCTCAACGGCGGCTTGGCTATAGTCGATACCTTTAGCGCTAACTCCGGCTTCAGCACATTTAACCACCAACTCTCCCCGACCCGAACCGATATCCAAGATTTGCATCCTTTTTTTTAAATTTGCCAGCGAAAAAGCATAAAGTAATCTTTCGGAAATCCCACCTTTAAGAAATTCTTCAAACCCCCGACAAGAACCTAGATAGTATTTTTTGGTGTAAAGCCGTGCCGGAACTGATTTCATCTTTTTCTCCCCAAAACAAAAAAACTATTTGAATAACCCCATCTTCGCCAAGGATATTCCAATACCTCTAAGGGTTGGAGACAATGACGCGAAAACAAATCAGCGATCAATAAGAAAGCTTTACCTATTGATGTCTTAAACCGTGAAGGACTGAAAAAATTTAATCGTTTAAATAGGGCGATTAAGATCATGATTATTTCATCAAAAATCAAGGTAGAAAAAGCATTAAAAAGTTCTAACTTCTCCATCCTAACCCCTTCTTTCTCCAGCTCTTTCTTTACCCACTCTGGCTTTAGAAAAAGATTTTTTTGGTGAGCTACTCTTTGATAAATATCTACCCCCAATTTAGCCAACCAAAAATTCCAAGTATAATCTTGATTTTGGTTAATGGTATGGATTAATAACGATCCTCCGGGTTTTAAAACTCTCACCATTTCCGATAAGGCCTTACTTTGGTCCTGAATATGCTCCAAAAGATCGAAACTCAAAACATAATTAAAGCTTTTATCCGGAAATGGAAGTTTGGTCGCATCAGCTACCCGAAAACGAAGTCGCGATGATTCCCATTGCTTCGCGGATCTGATTGAATTTTTTGAGATATCAACCCCGACACCATCTACCTCATAAGTCTTGACGATTCGGGCTAAAAAAATCCCCTGGCCACAACCGACATCTAAAACTTTATCGTTTTTCTTAATTCCCAAAAGATCGAGATATTTCTTAAACTTTACCTCCCGCAATTTATAGCTTTTAGCCAATCCTGCCTTGACTAAAAGATCAGGCCAAGGGTAAAGAACGGGGTGTTCATCAAAAAATTCTTCCTGAAACTGTTTTCCCTCAAGTCTGCCAGAAAACAAGCTTTGTTTACTCTTCATTGATTTTTACTTTACAAATCGCGTAGGAGTACTTCTCAGCTACCAGATCAAAAAGTTTCCCTTTCTCCAGCTGTAACATTTTGCTCTGATTCCCGTCGTAGATATCAATCACAAAAAGCTCAGCATTCTGTTTCTTAAGCCATTCAATTATCTCTTCTCGAAAGCTATCCCACTCCGCGAAGGGGTCCTTCCCCTTATAATAATAAAAGGGGCTGTAAAATGAAGGGGCTAGTTTATCTCCTAAAATTCCTTCATTATGCACGAGGAAGTAAGTGATAAATTCAGACTGAGCCGGCAATAAAATTACCCCCCGACCGGTATATTTGCTAGCAATTAACTCGGCCGATTTTTGACTCCTTTCTACCACCATGTCTTCTTTCAAATAGTGCTGGTTTATTGAGGGCCAAATAAACTGTGTCGCTCCTAAAAAAAACAAAAAAATCAAACCACCAAGCAACACTCCTCGTTTTCCCACTCTTTTAGGCAGAAAGTAAAGTAAAAATATCGCCGTTAAACTCCCCAAAAAGGCCCAGGGAAAAGTAAAAAGCTTACCAATCCAAATTTTATCAATAATGCCAGAAAAATTAAGCACCCGCACATATCCATAAAGATAAATACCAAATCCCAAGATCGAGAAGGCAAAGGCAAGATAAGCCAAACCTAATAGCAAAAAGAGGTATGATTTAAATTTTTTCCAAAGAACCACTATCCCACCAATAAAAAAAAGAAAAAAGAAAATTTGGGAAAAAATTCTCACCGGCTGCATTGTTAGAGGCAACGCTGTCAACCCCGAAGACCACTTGCCCGCCACCACACCCAAGAAGTTCCAATAGATGGGATAAATTGGATTGCCGGTATAATCAAGCAGATATTTTAGATATAAAAGACAAGGTACCGCAAAACCAAAAAGAGTTATAATTTTCCGATCGAAGTTTTTTTCTCTTAAAAGGACGGCTAAAACCAAGCCCGCCCCAAAGAGCCAATATTCAGCTCTCGTCATTCCGGCTAACATCCATGAGAAACCAGCCAAAAAGGCATAGCGATAGAAAAGAAAAATTCCCAAAAGCAGGAAAAAAATCCCCAACGGTTCTTGTAAACCCAACGTGTCATGAAAAACATTAAGGGGCATCAAGGCGAAAAAAAGGGCAGAAGCCAAAGCAGCTTTTTTATTAAAATAACGAGAGACGATTAAAAAAACTAAAACTACTGTCCCGGAACCAAAAAGAGTTGAAACAATTCTGGGGATAATAATACTAGTTGATCTTGAAACAGTAAAAGCCATAATCAAAACCAAAGGGTGCAATAAGCCCCAGTAATATTCCATTCCTTTAAAATCCCAAAGCCGTAAAAAACCATGTTTGAAACCGACAGTCATCGACAGATAGGCAATCTGCCAGTGATGCCAAACGTCGCCGACCATGGGCTCATCTATCTTTGTAAAAAAGAGGAGAAAAACCAACCTTACTGATATCGCCAAAAGGAAAACCAAAAGAGCCAGAAACCAAGTGGAAGTGAAACTAAAAGTTTTTTCCTTTTTTCTCCCCTCGGCTAGCTCATCTTCCTTCCTCTGATCTAAAATGTCCTTTTTGATTTTCTTCTTCACAAATACCATCCTACCATACCTTAAAAAGATCTCCTATAGCCTCAAAGTCGATACACAAATCATTCTAAGGCCCACACCTAAAAAGCTTTTTAACCTCTATCGAATAATCGGCTTTAAAATAAGGGCGTCAGCCCCAATTATGGTTCGCCGGTTTTAACCCTAAAAATCGTATAGACATAATCCTTAGCGGCAAACTCGAAAAGCTTCCCTTCTTCTAGCTCTATCATTCGGCTGTAATTCCTAAACCCCTCCACATGCTTTTGATTAAGCTCGTAGATGACCAAAAGTTCCACCTTGTTCTTTCGTAACCATTCGACTATCTCTTCCCGAAAGGTATCCCACTCTGAAAAAGGATCCTTACCCTGGTAATAATAAAATGGATCATAAAATGACGAGACCAACCTATCTCCTGGAATCCCCTGGTCATAGACTAAAAAATAGGTGATAAATTCTGATTGCTCTGGCAAGACAATTGTTCCCCTACCCGTATCTTGACTGGCAATTACTTCGGCTGTTTTTTTAGCCTCTTCCGCCCTCAATGAGGATTGCAAGTAGTATACGTTTATCGTGGGCCAAATAAATTGAGTCGCCCCTAAACCAACTAAAAAAATTGCCAAGCCAAGGACAGTTCCCCACTTGCCTAACTTTTGGGGCAGAAAGTAAAGTAAAAATATCGCTGTTAAAGTCCCCAAGAAACCCCAGGGGAAAGCAAAGAGTTTACCAATCCAGACCAAATCAACAAAGCCAGGATGGTAAGGCAACGGATCGTAACCATGAAGGTAAACGCCAAATCCATGAATCGCGAAAATAAAAGCCAGGTTAGTCAAGCCCAATAGCCAAAAGAGGTATGATTTAAATTTTTTCCAAAAAACAGCCAAACCGCTGATGAAAAAAAAGCCGGCAAAAATTTGGCAAATCAGCTTAATTGACTGAAGACGAGGTGATAATTCTTGGAGTGTTGGCGACCATTTGCCCGCCGATACGCCCAAGAAATTCCAATAGATGGGATAAATCGGATTGCCGGTATAATCAAGCAGATACTTTAGGTAAAAAAGGCACGGAAGACCATAACCCAAAAGAACCATAACTTTACGATCGAAGTTTTTTTCCCTTAAGAGAATCACCAAAACCAAAACCGCCCCAAAGAGCCAATATTCAGCTCGAACCATCCCCGCCAGCATTAAAGAAAAACCGGTCGCAAATAAGTGTCTAGGAAAAAGATAAACTGCTAAAACTAGGAAAAAAAGTCCTAAGGGCTCCTGTAAACCCAACGTATCATGAAAGATCGCGATTGGCAGCAAGCTAAGAAAAATAGCGGCGGCTAAGGCGGCTTTTTTGTTGAAATATCGAGAGACAATTAAGAAGATTAAAGCTATCACTCCAGAACCAAAAAGAGCCGAAATTACCCGAGGAACAATAATACTGACCGATCTGGAGATAATAAAACCGGCCATCAGCACCAAAGGATGAAGCAAACCCCAATAATACTCCATCCCTTTAAAATCCCAAAGCCGTAAAAAGCCATGTTTAAAACCAATCGTCATCGACAGATAAGCAACCTGCCAGTGATGCCAAACGTCGCCGACTTGAGGCCTGTCTGGATTGGTGAAGAAATAAAGAAAGACTAGCCTTACTGATATCGCCAAAAGGAAAACTAAAAGAGCCAAAAACCAAGTGGTAGTGAAACTAAAAGTTTTTTCCTTTTTTTTCTCCCCAACTAGATTAGCCCCTCCTTGGTCGGCCAAAATGTCTTTCTCTGCTTTTCCCTTCATCTCTCTAAAGGCTTAAGAAAAAAATAATTCAGAATTATCATATTATCACTTCCTGCCTCCAGGAAATCTTTGAGCCGTCAGATGGACACCAGAGGCAGGTAAAAACCAGAAAACCTTCGATTCAAGATAACAGATGACCGCTATCATGGATTTTACTAAAGCGATCAGATTTCTTTTTAAACCTCGTTCTCGCGCCAAATATCCCTCAACCGAATAAGGAACATTTTTACCCCGAAGAGAAAGAAAAGTAAAGTAAGCAAAATCCACCAACTGATAAAAAAGATGACCAAAATACCTTTTTTCCAAAAACTTTAAGTGGGACTGTTTTAAAAATCCTAAGAGATCTTCTAATGTGTATTGTTGAATGTGACCAGCGTATTTTTCTTTTCCAGGAAAACCGAAAAATCTTTTGGCTAATCCAGGAATGGAAAGGATGTTTCCTTCGATAGGAGTAAAACAAGAAAGAATTCCTTCTGGTTTTAAAACGCGGTAGACTTCATGAAGAGCTTTTTGAGGATCCTCAAGATGTTCTAAAAGATCAAATATTAAAACCGCCTCAAAACTTTCATCCTTAAAGGGCAATTGGTAAACATTTCCAGGAAAAAACTTGACTCCCTGAGAATCTCGCTTCGCCTCGTCAATAGCCCTTTTTGAAAGGTCAATCCCCAGAACATCAAGATCAGGGCGGTAAAATTTAACCGCTTTGGCCATCCTCCCAGCCCCACAGCCAATCTCCAAAATCCTTCCTTTTGTCTTATGGAGATCTGCTAAAGCAAAGCGCAGTTGAGAAGCGCCAAAATAATTAAAAGAAGTTTTTACCTTTCCTCCACCCCAGATTTTTGATTCATAATCAAAATGTGTCATAATTTTTTGTCGCTAATATGTCCAGCTAAGCTAACACTAGTTTTCTTTTTTTAAATTTAACTTTGCTTTTCCATTAACTTTTTAATTTCTTTCTCTAAAATATCAAGATGTTTCTCCCAAGAGAAATTCTTCTTAATATGCTCCCAAGCAGCCTTACCCATCTTAAACCGCTCTTTGGCATCTGAAAGAAGGAATATAATCCCCTGAGCATAATCATCAATTTGGTAAGGTTTAGCTAAATAACCTGTTTGACCATGAACGACTGTCACTGTTGGTCCACCGTGGCTCCAGGCTACCGTTGGCACTCCCCAAGACCCAGCCTCTAGAGGCCCCAAACCAAAATCTTCATCTGGTGCCGGATAACAATGAATGGCTGCCTCCTGATATAACCGCTGCAATTCTTTTTCCGAAATTTGACCTAAAAACAAAACATTTTGACTAATATTTAAATTTTTGGCAAGATTAATCAATTTGGCGGTGTATGAAGTAAAAAGACCAGGAATAACTAGACTGGCTTTGGGTTTTTTCTTAATCACTATTTGCATTGCCTTAATAACATAGTCAAACTTTTTTTGGGGTTCGTGACGATTAGCAATTAAAACATAAGGCTTCTTAATCTCAAATCCATTTATCTTGAATTTTCCTTTGAAAGCGGTTTTAGGATTAAGTCTTAATTTAGCTAAGCTTTGAGGATAAGTTCCTCCAGGGCAGGAAATAATCGGCTTTTGATAAATCTTTTTAATGTTTCTACCAATATATTCTCCATTAACCAACATTACTTGACTTGAAGTAAAGGAAATTTTGTCTGCCCAAGAAATAAAAGGCTTGATCATTTTAATAATTTTTGCCAAAAGAAAATAATCTTTTCTCGTTGGCCAACCTACTTTCTGGTCAATTTTTCGAGGATAGATGATCCTATTTGGTTGATTAAGATAAACAAGATAAGGCTTTCTTAAAACTTTAGCCATGCAGTAAGCTATCCAGGCTCCAGGTTGA
>Ga0154882_145_pt3 | contig 7368 bp, 9 predicted proteins | sample Rifle2008BG19ft_FD_105854 | JGI IMG/M metagenome (GOLD analysis project Ga0154882, IMG submission 105854) | Microgenomates group bacterium RBG_19FT_COMBO_39_10
ATAACTAACTTCGTTGCCAACTGGAAGAGTCTCAATCCAGATAGGACCACGATTGAATTTAATCTCTTCTCCTCGAGTATCTTTGAAAATCGTCCTTGCCTGGCGATTGGCTTTGTTCCAGGTCGCTTGGATGACCTGCCCATCTTGAAAAACCAAGGCCTTGCCTGTACCAATGGTCGTATAGAGTAAATGCTTCAACTCATCAATCGGGCCTTTTTCAATCATAAACTGAACAACGACCACTTTAGCGATTAACTGCTTATCATAATCCAAATCCTTATGTTCCTGACCGCCGTTAAAACGAAGATATTGATTATTCCCTTGATCATATTGCCAATTGACTCCATACTCTTGCTGACCACCCCAAAAACTAAACTCAATCTTATTAACATCGCCTTTATCCTGAGCGTCGTCTTTAAATTCCCAAGACTGCCAGTCCTTGTCCCATTGATTACCTTCATCATCTTTAGCATCAAGACCTCGATCATGAGCGATCGCATAAAGTTTGTCAGCGGTGGAATACATTGTGTGTTCGGTGGCCACCGGTCGTCCTAGACGTTCATAATCACGCCAAAAAGTAGGAAAACCAAGAGAAAATTGATTCATGTCATTACCCTTAGCTAGCCAACCATAATCACCAATTTGGCCTAAAGCATTGGCCAGACCTGGTTTGTTAGCCCCACCAACATGAACATAAAGAGGATAGTCACCATATTCTGAAGCAAAATCCATAAAGTAAGTCCGAGCTGAACGAACTGGTCCAATGATAAAATCTTCAGCCACTGCCCCGCAATAGTAAACGGCTAAGAAGCGGGTAATCCCTCCCTCGGCTACGGCTTCGTAAACAACATCAGCTTTAGAAAGACCAGATTGAGGCCGAGAATCAGCATGATTCTCAATCATCACCGTTAAAGGTCGTCGACCTTCCCAAATTCCCTTTTCTCCTTTAGTGAATAGCTGACCATTAAGAGGACAAGCTTCTGTCTTGGGCGCGGTTAAGTCAACCCTTGATCTGGCTTCATCGACAGCCAAAGGTGAAATCATACTAGGAGCAGGGCTGACAATAAAACGAAAGGCAGCGTAAGAAACTCCTGTTGAAGCTAAATATAAAAGAAGGCCACCAATGATTATTGTTAATTTCTTTTTATTTAAGCTCATCTTATTCTCTTGGCTTTTTTAATTGCTTGTTTTTCCTCGGCCGATAAGTCATAACCAGCTGCCTTACTCTTTTTAACTGGCTTGGCATAAATTCTGGTAGTATCCCGACTGTGCAAACTTGAAATAACCAAGCCATTACCTCGGCCATCTAATAATGATAAACAAAAACTTTGGTCTCCGCCAGTCTCTGCAAAAGGATTATAGCGTACTAAACCAACTTTTTGAATATTATACAAGTTATTCTTTTCCAATTCTTCTGCCATTTTAACTAGTTTATCAATTTCTTTGGTTTGTTTGTCGAAATCTTTAAGTAATTTCTCTAAAACGCTCTTCAAATCTTTTTTAGTGATTCCTTTAGTCAACTTCCATAAAGGCGATAAAAACTTGTAAAAAAGAAAACTCAAGGCAATCAGCCAAACAAAAATGATACCTATTAAAACAATAAGGAGTTGATCAAAATTGAGTAACATTCTTACCTTATCAACTTGATTTTAAACAGGTTCAATGTTATTGTCAATCTAAGAAAATGGCCAAAAAACGGAAAACCAGACAAGAAAAGATTATTCTCCAGTTAAAAAGAGAGCTAGCAAAAAAAAGTCAAGTCCCAGCTTCAAAAAACACAGAACCCGAACCTAGTCAAGAGGCAATTTCTCAACCCAAAAAAATCAAGGTTGAAAAAAAGCTTTCCCTGAAAAAGACCGATATTTCTATCCTTTCTTCTGAACCAAGCCTAATCAGGCACGACCTAGTTAAAACCCTGATTTTAAGCTTGGCTGTTATTAGCCTTGAATTCGTGTTATACTTAGCCTTAAGGTAGGCTTGAAAATTTCTCCTGCCCGAAAATAAAAAAATATTTAACTTAATTGAGAGGAGGTGAAAAGAATCTATGGCAGACTTTTATTGTGTGAAGTGTCGCGCTAAAAGAAATGGCAAAGACGTTCAGAAAGTGACGATGAAGAACGGCAAACCAGCCCGAAAGGCAGTTTGTGAGGTATGCGGCACAACTATGTTCAGAATTGGAGGCTAAGCCTTCTCTCTGAAAAGTTGTAACTTTTAAAACCCAGCTCCTCTTGGGGTTGGGTTTTTTAGTTAAAAATTTTTTCTTGTTCTCTATAAACAATTCTGTTATGTTGTTTTAATAGCAGAAAATATTGAACCCGTTGGTCTTAACAATCTCAAGGGTTGTCCCCTAATCTTTCTGAAGTTTAGTTAATTCTTTCCTTAGTCTTGTCATTTCCTTGGCTAAATTTTTTTGGACTTGTTTAATTTCCGTTAATTGTCTATCAGCTTTCTCATTAAGTTTAATATCATGTTCTATTCTCTTTCTGTCCCGTTTTCTTTGTCTAGTTTCTTGCAAATCTCTTTTCATTTCCGCTTTATTAGCGGACATTAAAAGAAAGATGCCAATGAAAATTGCTTCCAAAGAAACACTAAAAGTTAATAGATTAACATCAAAATTAAGAATCAACCAAAGACTGAACCAAAGAGTATGAAAGATAACGGCCCACCAACTACCCAAAAACCAAGAAACAAAATCAGTAAATTTTTCCATTAAACTTTTAGTTTTTTTGGGAATTTTAGTAGTTTTAATTAAAGGTTCAACCGGCATGAGTCTACCCTATTATACTAAAGAAAAAAATAAGTGAATTCAACTTTTCTAACTAAGCTTACTAAGAACAAGTTCGACTTCTTCTTCAGGTGTCATTTTGTCTGTTTCGACAATTAGATGAAAATAGTTTTTATCGAACTGATCTTTAATTTGGTAAAGCCGTTGGTGTTTTTCGATGGTCGTTTTGTCACGAAAAATAACTTTTTCTCTTGCTTCTTTAAGAGAAACTTTTTCTCTTTGGGCAAATCTTTTAATCCGAACTTCTAAAGGAGCGACATAAAGAACCCGGAAAACATGAGGCATTTCTCTAGTCAACCAACCAGCTAACCAACCCTCATAAACAATCTTTTCTTCTTTTTCCATCATTTCTTTGGCTTTTTCATCAACTTCTTTATCAATCTCTTCAGGCACATCTTTGTAGCGTTCAATTGGCCAACCTTTTTCCTGACAGTACTGGCGAAAAATTTCTCCGGCCGTATGAAACCGCCAATCAAGTTTTTTAGCCAATTCCCAAGCTAAAGTAGTTGAACCCGAAGCAATGATTTTGCCAGTCACGGCAATGTTTTTATATTTCATCAGCGTTCAATTAACTTACTGGTTGCCTCATTCCAACACTCAGGAACCAGGTCAACTGGAAAATTATAAGGTTCAATCTCCTCGCACATCACCGTACCATTACCATCAGCGACAATAATCCAGCCACTACTATCATTATAAGCTAACCACCAACCACCACCTGTTTCACCAGCAAAACTAACGCCACCTTTAGCATAAGTACCGGTATTATCACTGATCGTAACATTAACATCACTAAGGGGTTTATTATATTTCTCGGCAAAAGCCTCTTTTATTTGTTCAAGGTCTGATTTAGTCTCTTTGATTGAAGCTGTTGGTGCTGGTGAGGCGACTGGTTCAAATGTTGCTTCAGGACTCATCAACGGTGTGGGTAAAGGACTAGATTCAGCTAAAGATGGGCCAGATTTCATCGACCAATACAGAGCACCGCCGCCAACAAGAAATATTAAAACTAAAATTACTCCTAGAAACAAAAAAATCTTTTTACTCATTCAAAAAATCACCTCCTTTTAAAAACTAACTAAAAAAACAATCAAACCAATGGCCAGACAATAAAAACCAAAAAACCAAAATCTGGCACTCATCAAAACTCTTTCCAAAATCTTTAAAGTAAGATAGCCAGTAATGCCGGCAATTATCATTCCCAAAATTCCCTGCTTCAAATAACTACAAGGTGAATAAACCAAATCAGGAATTTGTAAAACGAAAGCGCCTAGAATGGCAGGCACGGCTAAATAAAAAGAAAAACGAAAAGCCGTTTCCCTTTCTAGTTTACGTCCTAAAGCGGAAACAATCGTTGCCCCTGAACGAGAGATTCCAGGAATAATCGCTAAGGCTTGAAAAACACCAATCAAAAGAGCATCTCGCCAGTTCAATTTATCAAATTGGCGGTTTAATGATTTAAACCGATAAGTAAAAAAAAGTAAAACACCGGTAAATAATAAAGCCAATCCGACTAATCTTAATGAATTGAAAATTTGAGTAATGTAATTTTGGAGAAAAAGACCAACGATAGCGGCGGGAATTGTGCCGATAATAATCAAGTAAATGGTTTTCTTAGAAATCTTTAACCACTCTTTTCTAAAATAAAGAATAATCGCGCCGAGAGTACCAAGATGAACTAAAATATCAAATAAAACCGGGGGTTCTGATAGAGCAAAGAGTTTTTGGAAGATAACCAAATGACCTGAAGAGGAAATCGGTAGGAATTCGGTTAAACCCTGGACAAAACCAAGAATGATTGCCTGAAGGTAACTCATTAGCCCAATTCTATTAAATTTTCCTTCTTAAAACAAGAAAGCCACCTATTGGTGGTTTCCTTGTTGTTCCTAAAAAACCCGTAAGCCGGATTCTGTTTTAGCAGCCATCTATCTAGGCCCTCGAACTTTGGTGCTTGGGAAGACACCTAATAACGCACCTTTCGGAGGTTGCAGCGGGGAGGGTTACCTCTTTTCACCCTCTATCTCAAACCAGTTAGGTTAAAGATGAGTTGTTGTCTCTGTGGCCCTATCTAGCTCCATACGACCAGGCGCATGGAGTGACGCCTTTCGGCGCCCACCCTGTCTTCGGCTGTCCGGACTTTCCTCCCGCTTAAAGCGGGTAGCTGCCAGTTTTTTAGGAACGGGGTTATTTTAGCATAAAAAAGCGAAAAAATCCAGTTTTAGGTTAAAGTTTTTTAAATCTTTCTGAAGAGAAAAATTCTGAAGCAATTACTTGAATCAATAAAACAGAAGGAACGGCTAAAACGGCCCCTAAAATACCACCAAGTTTGAAACCGATCGTTAAAGAAATGATTGTTATTAAAGGATTAACACCCGCTTCTTTACCAACAATTTGAGGATAAATGAAATTAGCCTCAATCTGTTGAATCAAAAAATAGAGAGCCGCTACCGCCAAAGCCATTAAGGGTGAAACCGTCAAACCCGCCAAAATGGCCGGTATTGAAGCCGCTACTGGTCCGATATTGGGAACAACTTCAAAAAGCCCGGCTAAAAGAGCCAAAGGCAAAGCAAACTCAATTCCCAATAAACGCAATCCCAAATAAGATACTAAGCCAATAATTACCATGGAAACCATTTGGGCTCTTATCCAACCACCAATTTTCTCTTCCATGGCATCAATAAACTTTTCTGCTTTTTGTTCTCCGTCGCCACCAAAAAGAATATGAAGATAACGATTAAGATTCTTTCTTTCTAAAAGAAGATAGAAGGTAATTACCAAGAGAGCAGCAATCGCCACCACATTAGCTAAAATTCCCATGCTTATTTTAACCAGATTAGCGGGGACCGAACCTAGTTGTTGAATTTGGCTTTCTACAATGCGCTGGTCAATATTGGGAATACCCAAACCTTCAATGAATTCAGGTGCATTGGTAATTAAAGTTGAAGTCTGATCAACTAGGGGCGGAATGATACCAGCAATTACCAAACCAACAACCAGGAAAATCAGAATATAAACTAGAATAATTCCCAAAATCCTAGGAATTTTTATCTTCTCCAAGCGGTCAATCGTCGGATTAATGGCCGTCATTAAAATCAATGCAACAAATAAACCAATAATAATTTGTCTGATTTGCCAGAGTAAGCCGAGAAGAATCAAAAAAGCCACGGTGAAGATAATCGTTCGATGAGAAATCTCAATTTTCTTAGGCATCACTTTTAGAGTACCACTTTTTAACTAAATCTTCTACCCTATTCTCCCATCCTTTTTGATTAATGTCAAACCAATCAATTCGCTTATCTTTTTTAAACCAAGTCATTTGTCGACGAGCAAAAGCATGCTCGGCCATCTGCCAACACTCAATCACGGTTTCTCGATCAACTTTTCCTTCAAAAAAAGGTTTCCATTGAAGATAACCCATGGCGTTCATCGCTGGTAAATCCCAAGAATAACCTTGATCAATCAATTTTTTAACTTCTTTTTCCGCTCCCTTTTTAATTCGCTCCTCGACTCGTTTATCGATTCGCTGGTAGATTTTTTGGTAGTCAGTTTTTAACCCAATGAATAAAACTGACGGCTGTTGATGTTTTTTGGGTTGCCACTCAGGGTTTTCCTTTTTCCAAGCAACAATCTCAATCGCCCGAATTAAACGTCGAGGGTTCCGACGATCAGATTGATTCAAAGAAGCGGTTTTAATTGGATCAAGCTCTTCTAAATATTGATAAAGCTTTTGGGAGGACCAATCCTTCATACCCTCACGAATCCGAGGACTAGGGGGAATATCTTTGGTAGCTAAACCATCGATCACCGCTTTAATATAAAAACCAGTCCCTCCCACCAAAATTGGCAGTTTGTTTTTCTTCCAAATCTTTTTAATTGCCTGCCAAACTAAACGATAATATTGAGAAACACTAAATTCTTGGTTAGGTTTAATAATATTGATTAAGTGAATTTTGATTGCCTTAGGATGATCTTTACCAGTCCCAATATCTAAGCCCTGATAAATCTGACGAGAATCAGCCGAAATTAATTCAACTTTAAACTTTCTCGATAATCTAACCGCTAGAGCCGTTTTCCCGGTAGCCGTCAAGCCACAAATAATTAGAAGTTTTTTCATTTATGCTATATTTATATTTTAGCAGATGAAGGACAGAGAAATTATCAAAAAGTTAAAATCCCTTTCTAATCCCAAGAATATCGAGGGAATGATTCGTTTTGGGATTAACCCTAAAAATACCTATGGTGTCTCTCTTCCTGTTCTTAGAAAAATGGCTAAACAGATTGGTAAAAATCATCAATTAGCCCAACAACTCTGGGATTCAGGTATTCACGAAGCCCGAATCTTGGCGGGTTTGATTGGTGAACCAGAGAAGTTAACGGAAAAGCAAATGGAAAAATGGGTGAAAGATTTCGATTCCTGGGATATTTGTGATCAGGTTTGTAGTAATCTTTTTGATAAAACTCAATTTGCCTATTCAAAAGCTTTTACCTGGACTAAAAGAAAAGAAGAGTTTGTTAAAAGAGCTGGTTTTGTGATGATGGCCTGTTTGTCAGTCTATGATAAAGAAGCTAATAATAAAAAATTT
>Ga0154882_102_pt6 | contig 7124 bp, 8 predicted proteins | sample Rifle2008BG19ft_FD_105854 | JGI IMG/M metagenome (GOLD analysis project Ga0154882, IMG submission 105854) | Microgenomates group bacterium RBG_19FT_COMBO_39_10
ACTTCATAAGGTTCCATTTCTCCTTGATGAATGAGGGTCAATCTGATTTTTGTTCCTTCAGGTCCTCTAATAAGATTGACTGCTTCAGGCAAACTCATATCAATTGTCTCTTTGTCGTCAATCTTAAGAATCAAATCGCCGGCTTTGACTCCAGCCTTTTCCGCTGGCATCCCAGCTAAAGGCGCAATCACCGCTAATTGTTCATCAACATAGCCAAGCTGAATACCGACTCCCTCAAAAGTCCCATTCAAACTTCCTTTAGCTTCTTCATTTTCATCTGGAGAAAGAAAAACCGTGTAAGGATCGCCTAAAGAATTAACCATGCCCCTGACCGCTCCGTAAATCATCTCCTGAGGCTGAAGGGCGCTTTTATCTAAATAAGAAGCAAAGACTCGATCCCAAGCCGTCCAGAATAAAGAGAAATCAAGACTTTTATCAACCAGTCCGGTTCGATCAATGCTAACTCGCTTTGGACCACCGAAGTTGATCGTTAATCCTTGACCACCTAATCGATAACCTATTCCCCCCGCCAAAAGGACCAAAGCAATGATAAAAATAATTAATCTAATTTGTTTTAAATTTAGTCTGAATCTCATTTTATTATTTAGGAATTAAAACTCGCTTTTGCTGACCATCAATTAAAATCATCTTACCATTAGTATCTTTTAATTCTTTCCAGATTTCTTCATTAATTTTATCGTTTTCTCCTAAGATCACTATTGGCAAAATATCATCATCTTCTTCAATTTCTTTAATTAAAGATTTCTCAACAAAACCGCCGACAATAAAGCCAGCTAGACCTAAACTGGTGCCCTTGTACCATAAGCCCTTTGGTAATTTTCCTTGAAGAGCCATAATCTGTTGTCGACAGGAGGTGTCAAGAGAGAATAAATCATAATCTTCATCATCAATCACCATTAAATAGCCAGTCGCTTTGCCACCTTTTCCCCAGGCTCCTTTGATCTCTAAAGCCACAAAAGACAAACCCACCGAATCTGGGGAAAGAGCACTGACCCTACTGTCAAAAGGGGCTTTCAGTTTTTCTTCAACCACCTCTTTTTTTATCCTTAAAACTCCGTCCTCAGTCAAAGAATCTAAAATTCCGTCTAAAGGTGCCATAAATTTTTCGCCCTTACCTAATAAGCCCTGTTTTTGGGCAATTAATTCTCCCTGTTTGATCTCTTCTCCCAGTTTTTTTACCAAACACTTCATTGCTTTTTTTGGCGAGACGCTAATTAATTTATGGAGATGATAGCTCTTGGTCTGAAAAGAAGCTTTTCTTTCAGCGATTAACTGTCCCTCTTTAACTTTTTGGTCTTTAGAAACTTTTAAATCAGCTCCAGAAGGAAGAGGTAAAGTGACGGAGGCAGTAACTTTTTCTAGACTAACTTTTGGGGCAGTCATTTCTTTAAGGTTGAGTCGTAAAAGGAATTAAACCTAAATACCTGGCTCTCTTAATTGATTGGGCTAAACGACGCTGGTGTTTGGCACAAACACCAGAACGAATCCGAGGAATAATTTTACCTCGATCATCTATAAAATTCTTTAGAATTTCGATCTCTTTGTAATCAGGCTTTTCATCTGATTCACAAAAAGAACATTTTAAGCCCCTAACGGGACGCTTTAATCTTGGTTTCATAAGATTTTAAGAGTTCTATTAATTATTAAAAATTAGAACGGTATGTCTTCGGCTTTGACCTCTTCTTCTTTTTTCTTTTCATCAGCCTTTTTAGTTTTTGGCTGATCAGTGGCTGACTTGGTTGCCTTTGATGTCGGCTCTTTTTTCTCAGCCTCAGCCGAACCAGCTTCCTCCTCAGAAGGAACTTCCTCTTTCATTTCGACTGGTTCTTCAGGCACCGCCCCTTCTGTTACTCCCTCATCAGGCATCTGCTTGGAATCAAGAATCAACATCTCGTCAATAACAATCTCGGTTGTCTGACGAAGATTACCGTCTTGAGCCGTCCATTGCCTGGTTTTTAGTCGACCCTCAACATAGGCCTTTCTACCTTTAAATAAAAGCTGAGAACAAATCTCAGCTAGTTTGTTCCAGGCAACAATCCGATGGAACTCGGTATCTTCTTTTTGATCACCGGCCTCGGTTACCCAAGCACGATTAGTCGCCAACCCAAAGGTACAAACGGCTGTCCCTTGAGGGGTATAGCGCAACTCGGGATCCCGAGTTAAATTACCAATTAACTGAACTTTATTGAGCGATCTAGCTGCCATATTCCTCCTTTAGCCCTCACTCCTTTTTGACTAGTAAATAACGAATAATCTTGTCTTCCAATATTAATTGGTCCCTAACCTTTTTGAGAATACCTGAAGGCAAACCTATTTCCAATAAAAAATAATACCCCAGGGTTTTTTTCTTAATGGGGTATGCCAATTCCATCTGCCCCCACTCACTTTTTTTCTCAACCTTACCTTTTGCGGCTTCAACAATCTTTTGGGCTTTATTGACTTGTTTTTTTCGATCAGCTCCAGATAAACCTGGATCAATCACTAAAACTAACTCGTAATCACGCATAACTTTTTATCCTTAATTCTCCAAGATTTTACCATAAATTCTCTCTTCTCACAACCACTAAACATTAAACTTAAATTCAATTACATCGCCATCCTTAACTAAATAATCCCTACCTTCTAATCTCACCTTGCCTTGACTCTTAGCTCCTAACCAACTTCCAGCCGCCACCAAATCATCAAAACCAATCACTTCAGCTTTGATAAAGCCTTTAGCCATATCAGTATGAACTTTTTCGGCAGCCACAAAAGCGGTCAAACCTTTTTTCAAAGACCAGGCTGTTATCTCCTTATTCCCCTTAACCGTGTAAAAGGTAATCAAATCCAAAAGCTCATAAGTCTTTTTAATCAATTCATCAACCCCCTTACCCGTTTTGGCATTAACCACCAAATCAGGACCATTATCACTACCAAAATCATCAACATTAACCACATAAAGAGTCGGTTTCTTAATCTCTCCCAACTCTAACTCCAAATCAACTATCTCTTTATCTCTCTGAGGATCAATTGAACCATAATAATGGGAAACCGACTCATCTTTAAAAGCCCGAATAATCTGAACAACCGCATCAACCTCTCTAATCTTAGCTAGAAATTGATTACCCAAACCTTCACCTTGATGAGCGTTCTTGACCAAACCAGCAATATCAATGAACTTGACCACCGCTGGAATAATCTTTTCAGGGTTAATAACCGAAGCTAATTTCGCCAACCGCTCATCAGGCACTTCAACCACCCCCACATTCGGTTCAATCGTCGTAAAAGGATAAGAAGCAACATTAGCCACCTGCTTTTTAAGAAGAGTGTTAAAAAGAGTCGATTTACCACTATTGGGAAGACCGACAATCCCAACTTCTAACATAATGAGGATATTCTAACAAATTACTGGTAAAATATCTCTTTAAGGACTTTGCTACTTGTCTTTAATTCTGATCCATTACCTCAATCTTTAGCCAGCCAGTTTTTTTGCCAGACCAGTATAAGTTTGGGGGGATAATTTACGAAGTTTATCTTTAACTTCATCGGCAACATCGATTTCTTCAATAAATTTCTCGTAATCTTCCTTGGTAAATTTTTTACCGCGAGTTAATTCTTTTAGTTTTTCGTAGGGCTGGGTATAGTCCGTGGTTCTGAGAATTGTCTGAATCCCTTCAGCAATTGACTCCCAGTGGTTTTCTAGGTCTTGACCAATCAATTCTTTGTTAAATCCAATCTGTTTTAAAGCCTTAGCGGTTGAATCATATGCCAAAAACGACATCGCCATCGCCAGACCTAAATCTCTTAACAAATACTTATCAGTTAAATCCCTTTGCCACCGATTAAGAGGCAGACGTTTTTCAAAGATATCTAACAGGCCGTTGGCCAGGTTTGTGTAATTTTCGCTCATCTCAAAGCCAATGGGGTTAATTTTCTGAGGCATGGTCGATGAGCCAACGTGGCCCTTTTCATCTCTCAGAGAAAGATAACCCAGGGCAAGATATCTCCAGACGTCTTCATCAAGAGCACCAACGATTAAATTTATTCTTTTGATGGTTTGAATAAAATCTACTTTATAATCGTAAGGTTCAACTTGAGTTGACATCGGATAGAACTCAAGTCCCAGAGAGTTTATAAATTTTTTAGAAAACTTTAGCCAATTTTTATTTGGATAGGCAGCCACTAAAGCATTGTGATTACCGACAGCGCCACTTATCTTGCTGCCAATTTTTAATTTAGCCAACTTGTCTAATTGAACAGCTAGTCTGTTTCTAAAATTGGCCATTTCCTTGCCGGCGGTTGTGGGAACAGCGACTTGACCGTGAGTTCGAGCCAGCATCACCAGGTTTTTATTTTCTTTGGCCAGCTTCTGGAGAACACTGATTAAGTTTTTGAGTGAGGGTAATAAGACCTCTGCTCTAAATTCACTTAAAGAAAGAGAAAAAGCTGTGTTATCAATATCGGTTGAAGTCAGGCCAAAATGTAAAAAATTTCTAAGTACTTGGAGTTTTAATTCTTCTAATTTTTGCCCTAAAAAATATTCAACTGCCTTGGTATCGTGATTAATTTCCAGGTCTTTTTTCCAGACTATTTCGGCATCAGCTTCATCAAACTGTGAAGCGACTTTTCTTAACGATTTCTTTTGACTTAGTGACAAAGGTTTTCCAATTTCCGCTAAAAACGCAATCAGGTATTCAATTTCCACAAAAACCCTGCCTTTGATTACGGCCATTTCTGAAAAGTATTTTGAAATCTCTTCAACTCTTCCCCTGAACCTACCATCGATAGAGGAAATTGCTGTTAGGTAATTAAAAGATTTGGGCTTTTTTATTTCAGCCATTTGACAATCTGATTTTATCAATCAGTCCTTCTAGATTAGATAAGATATTATTAGGAGGTAAGCCAAGTTCTTCAAATTCTTGAGATTCACTTAATCCTGATAAAACAGCGTAAAAATTCTTTCTTAAATCATCCGGTACAGCCAGAAAATCATCTGGATGATCGCCAATAAAGACAATCTTTTCCCTTTTTGCCCCGAGATTAATTAAACTCCTAATGGCGGAATCGTAAGCGTGCTGATCGGGTTTAGGGAAATCAAGGCTGACAATATCTTCAAAAGATTCAGGCGTAAAACCAGCCTGTTTTAACCTATCTTCTATCATCCTCACTCGGTTAGTGACAATCACCACTGGTATTTTGAGTTCATCGGTTAAACTAATAAACTCAACCGCCCTGGCTGTAGGTTGATAATCATATTGGGGTGCGTCTTCTCTATAAGCTTCGAGAACTTCAGGTCCTTTCGCTTCACCAAAGAGTTGATTAAAAACATCCTCAAAAGCCGGGTTTGTTCTCAAAACCTTAGTAATTTCATCCGCACTTGGAATCATTATTTTAAGTCTTTGACAAGTTCTATTAATATGTTCCTTAAAAAAGGAACTGGTAGCGATGATGGTATTATCAACATCAGAAATAATCCCTGATGGTTTTAATCTTTCGGACATTTTGGTCTGATTATAGCATACTTTTTTCACAATTTTGGAAAAAGACTATTAAAAGGATCAGGGAGTAAACTCGACCGGCTTCTTGATAGGCAAAAAGTAGCCCTTGGTATTCTCTATTTCAAAATTATCACCATAAACTTCAATATCATCTTCTGAATAATGACGTTTAATAAACATCTGCCATTGGCCAGAAGAATAATAACTAACTGATTCAGCGTTTTGTTTTTCAGGTGAGTCAAGACACTCAAGATTGTTCTTGGCACATTCGAGCTGATTAATTCTGTCTAAAATATCTTCTGCTTGAGATTCTGAAGAAAGGAAAGGGAAACCAACCGCATTCCAACCCTCTTCAAATTCCAAAGGAATTGCCTTGGCTAAAGGAAAACCAGTTACTTTAAAATCAATTAAATGAGTGTAGTTTCGGAGGAGATAAGGAATACCTGGCTCTAGAAGAAAATCCTGGCCAAAAGACTTATCGCCTCGCTGAACAAATTCCTGCCACCTATCCCCATCCCAGTAAGCCACCGTGGTTAAATCAATTCCCTGATCCTTAGCCTGACTAATCAGCTCTGAAGCTGTCCCGAAATCTTGAGGAATAACAGGAAAAGAAACTAGGTTCCAGCCTTCCAACAAAGTATAAACAATATTTTCGGTTAACTTCTCAAGAGTGACTTCAACCCCCTCCACTTGTAAATCTTCCTCTCCTTCATCTTTCTTACCATTACCATTTTTATCATTAAACAAAGAAATATTAAGTACCCCTTGATTTGACTGATCAGTTGCCTCACTTTTAACGCCAAGAGTATCCTTCCCATTTTTCCCTCCCTGATTAATATTAGTCTTTTGTCCCCCCTTAGAACCTGGAATCGCATCTTTAATATTCTCAATGGTTTTATTTAATTGTGATTCAAATCCAGAAACCTTCGTCAAACCAATTTCAACCCTCGCATCACCAGAAAGAGCTAGTTCTAGAGAAGAGCCTGAAGCGCTAATAGAGCCGGCGACAACTCCTGTCACCTCCCAATCTGAAGGTAAATCACCGACACTTATTCTCAAAGTTCCCAAATCAACCAATTCGGATAACCTTCCCCCTACCTCACTTATGATATTTTCAATTACTCTTGAGGAAATAAAAAACTCATTCTTTGTCGAGTTGCTACTAATTTTGTAGATTTCTGTCTTGTCGCCAAGAGTTGGTCCCGAAGTTTTTTGAATGGGAGAATACCTTCTAAGGGCTGGTGTGTAACCAGAATCGACAGTTTTTTCTGATAAGGTCAAACTAGGCTTTGTCTCTTTTGCTTTAACGGGTTTTAATTTGACATTTTCTTGAGTTTTACTATCAAAAGATTTTATTGCCTCTTTATATCCATTAATCATTTCTTTATATTTAGTTGGATTTTCATCTCTTAATTTAATTATTTTTTCTCCAATATCTGCTGCTAAAGATCTGGAAACTACTGGTATCTTTCTTCCTTCTTCGTCCTTAATATAGACAATAACCTCTTTTCCAGCCGAAACTTCTCCACCTAAACCTTCTTTAATTGTCTCAGCTACTTCCTCAGGCACAACACCACTACTAACCATTGCCTCTAGCTCTGAAGCTACCCAGATATCATCTTGACT